>ERZ773194.632-NODE-632-length-44768-cov-4.509024_pt1 | contig 44768 bp, 27 predicted proteins | sample MGYA00511240_ERZ773194 | MGnify/ENA primary metagenome ERZ773194 (study PRJEB29015, sample SAMEA2737774) | human gut metagenome | biome: human gut; feature: human-associated habitat; material: faeces | place: China | collected 2012 ... | reverse complement strand
TTCCCTCACCGCAGTATTTTTTATGTTTTCTATCATTCTTTTAAACGCGTCAATGTTGTTTTCGTTCATAAAAAGCTGACGCGGATTTGCCCTGCCCTCGCCGACTATTGCCGTCGCCTCCAGCCAGATTATTCCGGCACCGCTTTTTGCAAAACGAAGATACCGTCTTTCGGTAAGCTCGCCCGGAACACCGCTTTTTTCGCCGTCGCACCCCTCCATCGGCTGAATTGCAATTCTGTTTTTCGCAACTCCGTCACCGAAGTCTATCTCTTTTGCCAAAACACCAATATCATCGGAATACGGGATATTTTCAAGTCCCATATTTTTAGCTTTATCAAATAAATTTTCTGTCATAAACACACCCGTTTTCTGTTATAATATCAATACCAGCGCGGCGCCTCTTTGCCGTCTGTTTTTTCCGCGCCGTTCCTGTCGCGCAGATATACCTCTTTTTCGGCGTCGTATACCAAGCCGTTGTTTTCGTCGTGAGCAGGTCTTTCGTTAAGACGCCACGGTTTATCGGAGGAGAACGGCGAATTTTTTACAAATTCTTTTATTCTGCCTCTCTTTTCAAGATGCTTTAAACATTCAAAAACGCATCCTCTGCCGCCGCACTGTGCAATTACCGTGTTCGGATAATGCCCGTTCATAGCATTGAAAATCGGCACGGCTTTGAAAAATCCGTTTAATCCAAGCTCCAGTGCCTCAACCCACGACGGCTCCTGCTCGTCAATGGGAATATAAAGTCCCGGAAACTGTTTTTGCAGAAACGGCGACGATTTTTTGTTAAGTCCGTTATGGCACATCTTACATCTGCCGAGGATAAGTTTCGCCCATTCGAGATTATTTCCGAAAAATTCCATTTCTACCTTTTCGTCTTTTGAAAGTGCGTCGGCAGGACAACCGCGCACGCACGATTTGCATTTGTCGCAGATTTTTCCGACCGATATGGGATCGGGCTCAATCTCAGCATCGGTTAAAACAATGCCTATTCTCTGACGAGGTCCGAATTCGGGACTTAAAAATACTTTTGAATATCCAAGTTCTCCCAATCCTGCCGCCATTGCCGCAATTCGAACGCTTATGCTTATTTCTCTCGGCGGTTTGTCGGGCGACGCTTTCGGCCCGCGCGGTCCTTTTTCGGGGAGCGTTGCGCTTGACGGAAGGTGCATTGCCTCATAACCGCTTTTTTCTATGTAATTTGCAAGTTTATATCCCTCTGCCTGAATGGCGGTGTTAAGTCCGAGGTAAGAATACGCGTTGTACGAAAGGTAATTTGTTCCCTCGTCAATGCCGTGATACGGTCCGCGCAGTATTCTTTTTAAAAACACGATAACCGTTTTTGCGTTTGGCATTACCGTTAACGGATGCATAAATTTCGGCGCTTTTTCAAATCGGTCGATAGAGGCAAATCCAACCTTGTCGATATTGAGGTTTTCTTTTACGTAATCTCTTATTGTCTGTGCGTCAAGCATCGTTTTCACCCCTGTATTTGTTTTTGAATTTGTATTTTAAAAGTCCTTTGTCCTCAAGATGCGCCATACACGCTCTTCCGCACGAGGCAAGTGTTCTGTCGCCCTCTGCGCTCGCCCAAAACGAGTTGGGCAAAACTCCGCTTTTGCAGTTTTTGCAAAACGCCTTATCGCGCTTGTATATTTCAACATCAAATCCCTCACGGTCAAGCTTTTCGGTTTCATTTAGCGATACAGCATTTGCATAACATTTTTTTGCACACTCTCCGCAACCGTCGCAAATGCTTTTTTCGAGTAACTCATCGCCCTCAAATTCCGCATTTGTCAAAATCATTGTAAACTGCTGACGCGTTCCGAATTCTGGTGTAAGAAAAATTCCGCATTTGCCGAACTGCCCAAGCCCTGCAAGATGCGCCGCCAGATAGCCGTCGGGAACAACGTCGGGCGCAGGCGCTCCCTCTTTAACCTGCACGCCCTGAGAACGCATTTCGAGAGGATAATTGTAAAGCGGAACAACGTCGTATCCTCTGTTTTCAAGCTGTGTGCAGATGTTATATGTAATTTCTATGGTCAGCGACGAATCCAAAAATCCGCCTCGGGTATATGCCGTCGCCCAGTCGGAATGGCTCTCCGCACCGCGCGTCCAGCCTCTCGGAATACTGTGCATAAGCACAAGAACGCTTTTTACGCTCGGCAAAATATACTTCGGATTGCCCTCTTCTTTAATATTTTCAAATCTTTCAATCGGCGCAACGCCAACCTTATCGGCGCCGTATTTTTTACAAATTTCGTTTAATTCTTCTCTGCTTATCATTGAGATTTCTCCATTCGGAAATTATTGACAAACCTGTCTTTCATCACGGTGTTTTCAAGATGTGCAACGCACGCCCTTCCGCACGCCGACGAAATTCTCGACGGTTCGATATCGGCATTCATAGCCTTTGCTCCGCGGTTTAAAATATTAAAATCACCGTCATCAAGATATTGATTGCTTAATGCGCCGTATGTGCACACAAAACATTTTTCCACGCAAAGCTTGTTCCAGCTCACCGTTTTGCCGCCGATTTTCTGTGTTGCCGTTTCCTCTGTGCTTATCGCACCGTACGGACAAGCCTTTGCACATTCTTTGCAGTTGTCGCAGATGTGACTTTCTTTCATTTCATTCGGTTCAATTTCTGCATCGGTCAAAACGACTGCAAAATACTGTCTTATGCCGTAACGTTCGGTTAAGAAAAACTTGCCGGCGCCGATTTCGCCGAGTCCCGCGGCATATGCGGCATAGTCGAAAAACAAAACCGTGTTTTCCACCGCTTTTTCAACGTCCCCTTTAAAAAGCGAAGGAGGAATTTTGGTAAGGCAAACCGCCTCGTAACCGTATTTTTGTTCAAACAGTCTGCTGAATTTATATGTAACCGACGGAATTATCATCGGGTTTACGGGACTTCCGGCATTAACCGCGCCCCAGTTTGTGCCCTCTTCAACTCCGCGAAGTGCACCGCGGTTTACCGAGAAACCCATAACTATCACCGATTTTACGTCATTTTTTAGTTTTTTAAGTTTAAATTTGTCACCGCCGTCCAAAAACCTTTCAATCGGCGCAATGCCCGCAAGCTCCGCTCCGCATTTTACGGCAAACTCCTTTATTTCGATATTGGAAATCAATGTATTTTTCCTCCGTTTCGCGCTGCTTTCCTAATTTAATTTTATTTTACAATATTCCTGCTTTTTCTTCTCGTACTTTTTTTGGTTTGTTAATATGTAAAATTTAATATGAATAATTTGGAAATAAAAACAAAGGAATTGGTTTTTACATATCATAAAAACCAATTCCCTTGATAAATACAAATATTTTGCATAAAATTATATAAAATTTTACATATAAAATTTTAAAACCGCAGACGGTTTAAGTTATTCGCCGTCTGCGGTATATATCTTTCTGAACTGCGACGGTGTAAGACCGAATGTTTCCTTAAACCGTCTTATAAAATTGTTAACGTCGGCAAACCCTGCCGAATACGCAATGTCGATTATCGACTCACTGCTGTGAGTGAGCTTGTGCGACGCGGCATTGAGCCTCAACTGCATAAGATATTTTTTCGGGCTTTGCCCCACGTACTGCTTAAAACACGACGAAAAATACGGCGCCGAAATGTGGAACTGCTGTGAAATATCGCGTATGCGCAGATTTTCGCTGAAATGGTCGTCGAGAAAACTCTGAACCTTGAAAATCAGCCTTACGATATTTATGTCGTCATCGCTGTTGTAAAGCAAATCGCCCTTTTGCTTGCGCAGTGCGAGAATTAAGATATGCTCCACGAGCATAAGCTGAACTCTTTCGGAATATTCGTCATTATTTCCGGCCTGTACCTCTTTTATAATCATTTCGATAAAGTTTTTTATAATTCCCTGCTCATTAAAATGCAGACAAAATCTGAAATCGGAGGTGCGTTTTTTAAAAATACCGAGAAGATTAAGGTCGGTGATTTTCTTTTCCAAAACGTCGGGCGAAAGCATCAGAACATACCGTTTATACGGCGTTTTCAGCACTTTTGTAAAATGCGACTCGTATGTATTTAAGAAAATGACATCGCCTTTCTGCGCGACAATAGCTTTGTTGTTTACGGTAATTTCAATCATTCCGTTGGTGACAAACAATATTTCGTATTCTTCGTGAAAATGAAGTGACAGATTATCGCTTTTCACCTTGTACTGCACAAGCGATATAAGATTTTCCGGCATACATTTCACCCCCGCACAACACCTTTTTCGCCGTTTAGTTTATATAATTAAACAATATCACACCGCCGTTTATTTGTCAACAGACGCGTAAATATTTTTGTGTTTTCGGGCATTTCACCAAAATATTAGATGAAAACAAGTATTTTATATTGTATAATATATTATTTAAAAAATATATATCAAAATAATATTTGTTTTTTGCCATATAATACTATTTCCATAAATGATGTAGTTTTTCCGGCAAAGGACGCAAGCGACACAGGAGCTATTTCGGTGTAAATAAAGAGCTTAAAAAATCTGCCGTACTCTCCCCGCCTGCGTATTTTCGCGCCTTATAAAAAAATCCGGCACGGTATGTGTTATTCTTCCAGCACAGAAATAAACTCGTCGGAAGAAATCTCCCCTTTTTTATACTTCGAGCGTGCATCCTGATAGAATACGATTTTTTCCTTAATCGCTGTCAGAGCCTTTTCGTCAGTTGTTTTTTTACGTTTATAATAGAGTGCCTGATACTTTTTCTCATACAAAGAAAGCGCACTGTCCGATTTAACTTTTCCTTAAACTGCTTTTTTGCCCCTATCTAAGATGTTTGTAAGCTCAACAAGCTGACGGCTTCTGAGTCTGATAAGATAATCTCTGAATCTTGTTAGTGACTTTAGCTTCTCAATGTGATATAATAATGGCAGATATAAGGGGCTATTACAGGCTTAGCCTCTTAAAGAGGCATTGAAAGTTTGTCGCCGCATTACTACCACAAGCAACCGCTCACGTGCGGCTATTTATTTTTACTTACTTATTATTGCCACCCGTAAACGGGTCTATATATTCTTTCATGCTTATTTGAACGCTTGCATAATTTTCTTCCAACTGATTTCTAATATGTTCTGATATTATCTTTTTATTTTTTTCTACTGTATCTACATAATATCCTCTACACCAAAAATGTCTCGAGCCATATTTACTCATCAGTTAAAAGTCTGTACTAAAAACTGCACCAAAAATTTTGGTGTTGTGCTACAACAAACAGTACAGAGAGGCAACAGAAAAGCACGCACAACAACCTAAACCCTCATTTTACCGCTTTTAGATTGAAGATATACAATGTCGGGATTAGTATTCATAATCAATGCCCGTTTATCCGAGCCGTCATTGTATTTTACTTTAAGCGTAAACAATGTTCCACCTGCATTTATATTTTCGGCATTGTACCACGATACATACTCTTATAACTGTCTTTCGGACTTCGTGCGTAGCCGAAACTTTTAGATCTTTTCACAAATTAACCATTTGAAAGAATAATTTTAAATGCTGTATCCGGTTTCAAATCGGCACTGATTTTTTTGTTGTTTATACTAAAAACTATTTTTTCTTTTTCGCCTTCAAAGTCAATTTCAAAGGCATCTTCAATCTCACCCTCAAAAATAACATCAAATTCAAAATTTCCATCCTTTGTATATCCGAGATACTCTCCGTCCCTAAATCCTTTAACCAATGTATTTCCGCCAACAGTGTAATATTTTCCGTTGGCTGTTTTTATTGAAATGTCATCTTTTTCCTCATTATACGTCAGCACTGTACCGTTTGAATAGGTAACTTTTGCAGTACCGTTCTCACATCTGTAACCGTCAATAAACTCATCGTGCAAAAGACCCATTGGCAACGTGAACAAATAGTAAACGGGCTTGTAATACGGCCTTGGATCGCCGCCGATATTCGGAACGCATTCTGCACCCGAAAGTATGCCGGCCGTATTTTTGTGACAAGAGCAAGGCAGTATCCCGTGAAAGAACATTCCCATAATCGGATAAAAACTATCGTTATGGAATACCGGCGAAGAGTCGCCGTATCCGCTCCACGCATGTCCTATTACACCTGCAAACGGACGAGTAGCACCCTCACTTGTTACACAGAAACCGTATTTTTCAAACTCACGAACAATCATTTTTTTGTATTCTACACATTCGTCCGCTGCCATACGCACTTTTTCATCAAAATCATAGCGGCGCGCCTCACAGCTTAAAACATCAAGATGATATGATGTATGAACGGGATACATTTCAAGCGTTTTCTTTACGCGCTCTGCCATTTTTCCGCTCTTTACATACTTAGGGGCGCTGATTATATGGCTCACACCGCTTATCCAAATCCAGCCCTTCCATACCTCATTATACTCGTCAATCGCGGCAATGCTTTTATCATAAGCCGGAAGTTCTTCATACAAGTCATCATAATTATCATGAAAAGTCATTATTGTATTATACTTCTTTGCTTCCTCTATGGCATAGGTCAAATCCTCCATAGTACCGCCGGCTTTGTTAAGAGTGAACACATCCGGATATCCCGTATCATGCCCCGTCCACTGCCATCCGCGCAGCAACATTGTCTGTTTTGCCCCGCCGGTCATATTGTAAAACATTTTTGCGCGTTCCAATGCATCACGAAAGCTATAAATTTCTTTGCCCGCGCCGCACTGTATCTGCAGATAGTAAAAAATACCCCTGTCATATATATCAGTTGGTTTTTTGAGTCCTTTGCGCAGATAATACAGAATTTCAGTCAATTTCTTTGAATATTTGAGTCTGAACGCCGGCTTGTTTTTCACCTTTATCGAGCGATATTTTCCATATTTTCTTACTCTGTATGTAAGCGTCGCACCGAGAGCTGCATACCTTCTGCCGTTTCTGGTATATACACTGTAATGAATACAATCGTCCAAAAAGGGCACATCAAGCATAATATATTCGCCGTTATCACACAGAATTCCAACATTCAAAACTTGGAATTTCTTCTCAATTCCCCACTCTATCGTATTTCTGCTGTCTATGTATCTTCCGCCTTTAAGCGACGCTATAATACCGGCGTTTTCACGATTCAACAATGTAGGAATTTTTACACTTAAAAGCTCGTAGCCATCATTTTCAAAGACGTCATCAAGCACTATGCCATAATCTTCAACAGTCTTTTTTTCATTCAGAGAAAAGCTTATATGACGAGTTTTAAAGCTATTCGTATCTGATGTAACGCGCTCTGAAATTATAATATCGTTTTCAACATCCCTAACATATACCTCGATTTCATTCTTCTTTTCGTATTCACAATTCCGCGTTTTGGCAATCTCCCATAAGATAGGTTCTTTATGTGTACTCATAAACGGTTCAAATTTTCCGAAAGAAATTTCAACATCTCCAACTTGATATCTTTTATGCAATCTGCCGTTCACATCTATCTTTATCGGAAAGTCTTCCATATTGCAAACACCTATGTTGACGTGATAAGTTCCTGCATACAAATTGGCCGGAATTTTCCACAACATTGAGCAAGTAATATTCTCACCTTTTCTTAAATGCATCGGTTGAGGATAGAATTTACCCTTTATCCTGAAACTCCCATTATCACATTCCGGAAGAGTTGTGTGGCCATATATAAAATCACAATACATTTCGCACTCTGTACCGATCGGGTAATCCGAAAGCGCCTCGTATGTGCAGGATATGTACAGCATATCCCCCGGACAACTATACTGTCTTGATGCCTTTACTTTAATTAGTTTTAACATATTTCTCCTCTTTTCCTGTTTATTATAACACCTTTTTGTTATGTCAAGAATCGGCACATTGAATTAAAGCCTTAAAAATTTTAATTTCCCCGTCCAAGCCGGACTTTACCGACTCACTTTCAAACTCAAGTGTTTTTTTATGATACGGTCCCTTTATTTCCGACGGATACTCCGAAAAATCCGTGTTGCACATTGCATTTGCACCGGTGTTTGAAACAAATAGCTCAATAAGGTTTTTATCTTTTATAATTGAACCTTTTGCTTCAAACTCAAACGGCGACATCGTGCGCACTCCTAAATTATATCCGTTCAATTTGAGACGGCAGCTTCCATATATATGTCCGCAGTCAATCACTATGTTATCACCGAAATTTGCCTTAAATTCTGCCGTATAAACCGCCGTTCCGGAAAAATTATTTTCCCACTCACAATTTTTCATTTCGGAATTTTCTTTTAAAATCTTCCAAGCGCCGCCTTCAAAAAGATGACTCTCTGCTTTTTTTAAACTGATAATTTTTGCAATCGAAATTAATTCTCCTTTTTCAGCCTCGCTGCAGCATTTTAAGTCAGAATCTGTGGCAAAAACAACAATCTCTCCTCCGCTCGGCAAATAGCATTTAGAATTGCGGAATAAATACGTTTTTCCGTTTTCCGGATTCAGCCTATATAATTTTTTATGTTTTGTATTTAATTCTATATCGAAGTATTCACAGCCGGCGCTTTCATTAAAGAATATGTAAATGTGCCCATTTTCGCATATCCTGTGCATAGCTCTAATGTTTATATTGCTGCAGCGCACAGGACTGTATTCAACTTCGTCGTTCTCTGTCCACTTTTCGGAGAAGTCCATATTGGTGTGCGCATATTCAAACACTCTTCCTCCGGCCTGTACAAACTTTCTTAATTTCTCTTTAGTTTCTTTTTTCATCCAAGAATTTTGAGGAACAAAAACTTTTTTGTATTTTGCAATGCCCATACCTTTTGCGGAAATATCCGATTCGCATATATAGTTATCGTCAATTACATCAAAATAAATTTGCTTCTCCTCCAATTTTCTTCCAAATTCATAAAATTTTTGCTCCGCTTCATAATTATCAGCCCAAACATCGCGAATTGGCATATAAAGTGCCGCTTCGGCATCAATTTTACCTACGCTTGCCAAATACATCATTCTTGAAAGGTATTCGTTAAAGTATTTCATATGTTTTGCACCGGGTAATTCAGGCACAAAATGCGGTCTGCACTGATTTGATAAAAACTCTTTTCTGCCGGAAGTTATGCTCATTGGGTTTATTATGGTTATTCCGCGAACAAACTGATAACCGCACACATATCTCATCACATCATACGTCATACCTGTTCCGTAAACCGCAAAAGACTCTGAAACCGAATGTGTTGAACCAATCTGATGTGCGGCCGACGATGCAATTCTCGGAAAAAAATTATTCTTTTCGCTTCCGGGATATATCTGCCGCCAAATCACGTCAACACCCGGAATATCCATATGCCTCAAATGATATAATGCATTTCCCGCCTGATAAATATATCCGGAAAGCACATCATCCCCGTTCATATGTCCCGTAAATAAAATGTTGTTTTTTCGGCACCAGCCGTGCAGTGCGTCAATATAAGTTTTGCAGAATTTTTCGCAGCAAAACTCTATATATTCCGCTTTAAATCGCTTGCCTTCTTTCCCATACCGGTCACTGAACAAAGCGCTCACCATTTTTGCAAAATGCCAGCCGTATTTTTCTTCAAATTCACCTATACCTCCAACATAAAACGGTGCATACAATATTGCCTCGTCAGTGAACATCGCAAATGCTTTTTTCCCGAACAAATCGCCCATATATTTTTTATATTCGTCATATGTTGATTGAATAAATTCATCAACTGCTTTTTTACACGCCAAATGCGGATCTCGTGTTTTAAGTGTCTGTATGTAATATAGTTCTATATTCATATCTGCACAAGCTTCAATATCTTCGTTTTCCCAAATCTTGTCGCCACATACTGCAGATATGAATTCAACCTCCCATTTCAACGTTTGTCCCGCTTTCAGATTGAAATTTTTGACTGCAATCCGCTTTGCCCTGACCTCGGGGTATTTTTCCGTAACCTTTCCGCACGCACTCCCTGACGGCCAGCCGCCTTCGTCATACATCCACGTTATCATATCTTTTTCCGATGCATATTCTATTGCATAACGCACGAGTGAAAAAAATTTCTCAGACAAATACGGCGGTGACATCTTTGTTTCCATATATCCCGGACGAAATTCCGGCGGTTCGGGAATTATGTAAAATGCCCGTATTCCCATTTCAACCATTTCATCAATCTCTTTTTGTATTGTAGCTCTGTTCATTGAACTATTCCAAATCCACGAATAAATGGGAGAATATTCGCTTGACGGCTTTTCAAAGTCGGTAATCAAAAAATTATTTTTTTCGGTATACTTTATCATTTTCCAACTCCTTTGTAAATATATATTTGACACATACCAAGCCTCTCGTACAGAATATGTTGGGAATGCATATAAAAACAGTCTGGTTATGTGTTATGCTTTTTGTAGTCTTTTGGCGAAATTCCATACATTTTTTTAAATTTTACGGAAAAGTAATTACTGTCATTGAATCCGCACTCATATGCTGCACTGGTAATTGATTTGTGTTTTTCACGCAAAAGTGCGCTTGCCCTGTCAAGTCTGACAAGATTGACGTATTCACAAAATCCGAATCCGGTTTCCGCCCTGAACATTCTTGACAGATGTTCAGCACTGACATGTATCATTTCAGCCATTTCCTGCAACGTAATCTTCGCAAAATAGTTATTGCGAATATGCCTTTTAACCATTTCGATATCTGCATTCAGCACCTTAACATCTTCGCGTTTTTCCCGGTTCCTTGAAATTATAAGAAAAAATATGCTCATATAGTTCCTTATGATTTCGTCCGAAAAACAATCGCAGTTTTTAAACTCACCGTGCATCTTCTCTATCAAACCAGAAATTGTCGGTATGGTTTTATCATTGCGATATAAAACAATATCGTTGCTGATGTAGGGTAAGACCGTAGCGGGAATATATAGATTCGAAAAATGTATTGTAACTCGTGTATGCTTTTTGCAGTTATATGAATTTTTATGAAAAATCCCCGGTGGAATCAATATAACATCGCCGCTTTTAACATCATATATTTTGCCGCCAATATAGTAATCGCATCTGCCATCTATCATATAATAAATTTCGAACAGATTATGAATATGTCTTTTCACACCATCAAACGATGAATTACTGTCCTTATCGATATAAAAATACATATTTGCAGGAAATTTTTCTTCTATTTTTACCACCTCGATTTGCTTTCGCTAAAATAGTAGTATGTTTATCAAAAATATCAAGATTTTTTAAAAATCACGTCAATAAAGTTAATGATTTCCTCAAAACCAAATTGTATAATAAATTGTCGTCAGAATATATTACGACAAAAAAATTTTTGGAGGAATCATTTTATGAGGTATGAAAACAACAAGGCCGTTGATTTGAAAATCGCATATATCGGCGGCGGTTCACGAGGCTGGGCATGGGGTCTTATGAGTGACCTTGCACAAACCGAGGATATGTCGGGAAATGTTTTTCTTTATGACATCGACTTTGAAGCCGCACGGCACAACGAAATAATCGGTAACAGAATAAATGACCTTGATGAGTGTAAGTCGGTTTGGAACTACAAAGCAGTTAAAAATATTGGCGAAGCTTTACAAGATGCGGATTTTGTTATAATATCCATACTGCCCGGCACATTTGATGAAATGGAAAGCGATGTGCACACACCGGAAAAATACGGAATATATCAATCCGTTGGGGACACATCAGGTCCGGGGGGAATTGTAAGAGCATTGCGCACCATACCTATGATGCAAGAGATCGCCCTCGCCATCAAAGGATTTTCGCCAAACGCTTGGGTCATAAACTATACAAATCCCATGACAGTTTCCATAAAAACACTGTACAGTGTATTTCCGGAAATTAAGGCATTTGGTTGCTGCCACGAAGTTTTCGGCACTCAAAAAGTTCTCTCTAAAGCCTTGAAATACATTTGCGGAATTGATAATGTTTCGAAAGATGAGATAAAAGTCAATGTAGTCGGTGTAAACCACTTTACGTGGTTCACGCAGGCAATGTATAAAAACATTAATCTTTTCGAAGTATATAAAAAATTTGCTGATAAATACTCCGAAACGAGCTTTAACGAAAAGAGCGACGAAAACTGGATGAATCACGCTTTCTCATATTCCGAAAAAGTAAAACTCGACTTGTTCAACAGATATGGTTATATCGCAGCAGCAGGTGACAGACACCTTGCGGAATTCTGCCCCGGCCATTGGTATCTTGAGAGTCCCGAACAAGTCAATGCGTGGAAATTTGCACTCACACCCGTAAGCTGGCGAAAACAGGATTTACAGGAACGGCTTGAAAAAAGCGAAAAACTTGTATCCGGCGAGCAACAATTTGAAATAAAGGAAACCGGCGAGGAGGGTGTAAATCAAATGAGAGCAATCCTTGGTTTATGCGAACTCGTAACAAACGTAAACATTCCCAATAAAGGTCAAATCCCCAATTTGCCGATAGGCGCAGTTGTTGAAACAAATGCGGTTTTCCGTTCAAATTCTTTGACACCGGTATTTTCCGGCTCGGTACCGAAAGAAATTTTCCCGCTTATTGCAAGGGTTTGCGGTGAACAGGAGTTAATTGCACAGGCAGGACTAAATCGTGATCTTAATATGGCATTTCGCGCATTTGTCAATGACCCGCTTGTAACAACCACACTTGAAGACTCAAAGAAATTGTTCAGAGAAATGCTTGATAATACCAAAAATTATCTTACAATGTATGATCTTAAAGTGATATAACCACCGACCATTTAAACAGATAAATCCAACATCGCAAAATGAGTTCATATAGAAAGGCAAAATGCTTTGTTTTGCCTTTCTATTAAATTTTAATTCATTTCAAATTTCAAATTTTGTCTCAACAAATACGCAATCAGCACAGCAATCCGCTTTCAGTAACTGTATCAATCCACTGTTGTGCAAGGATTCTGTTTCCCTCAACGCTCAAATGAATATCGTCAACGGTATATTTTTCCCAGCCATATTTTTTACAAATTTCTTTAAATTTATCAAATGCCGGAACATATACGGCATCGTATTTACCGGCAAGTTTTTTTACCGCTTCCCCCTCTTTTTCAATATCCGCACTCCATAAGTTCCACTCATCGTAAATATCATATTTCCACGTTTCGTTGTAATGCCGTTTTTTAAACAAAAATGGTGATATCAACACAATTTTTGCATTCTTATTAAACTTTTTTGCCTCATACAACATTCTGTCATAAACAAATTCATATTTCTCCAAGTCATTTCCGATATGCAATCTTCGCTCAAAACCTACGTCATTGATTCCGCACAGTACACTCAAGACATTATAATCAATATTTAACGTATCTTCTCTCCAACGTGCGTACATATCAGTTGATTTATTACCGCAGACACCGCGGTTTAGCACCTCAATATTGGGATATATGTTCTTGAGGTTCTCGTATATCATACTGACATATCCTTCCCCAAGTCCGATATTAGGCTCTTTCGCCTCCTTGTCCCGTCCTGCATCAGTAATCGAATCCCCCTGAAAAAGTATTCTCATATTTATTTCCTCCTCTAAATGCTGATATTTTCTGTTTCATATTCTCTCAATAAATCACTAAACGGCATACCAAAAATTTTCCTATTTGCTCGTTATTTTTTTTACAGCACTCACAAACATATGACATATTTTATCTGGTTCCTGCGAACCAAATAAGCATAACGGATACCTTTTCTCTTCTTTATTATCAACTTCAACTTCAAACCAAAACTTACCGTCGTTTACGGCATTGGAAATGTCAATATAACATTCCCCGGTAAGTGTTTGTGAAATATTTATTTTAATAATTTTTTCAACCTTTGGCTCATTTTTAAATACATAAGTTATTTCCGCCGGACAACGCAGCTGCGGTGCAAGTTCCGCACCGTTTTCTCCGTTTATCACCGCAGGTGCGTTTGCCCAGTCAGTTTCTTCAACCGAAAACATAACCTCGCCTTTTTGCATAGGCACAGGTTTGGCAAGATAAACAACAAATTCGTTTTTCTTGAGAAGTTCTGATTTTAGCATCAATAGGCCATCTTTGAGTGCAAATTTCACACTGCCGAATTTTTTTCCGAAACAGTTTGTAAACTCATACTCGTGTGCAGACAAAAAAGTATTTGAAATCCGCATATTAAAATTCATAAATTTCCAATCGCATTTTACAAATGCGTCTGCACTTTGCACCTCAAACACAAATTTTCCCGGAGGTATAACTACCTTATAATCTTTGCTCGCCGATTGCTGCGGTTTCAGTTCAAAACTCAATTCGCTCCCTAAAATCTTTGCCCGAAATGACGGTTTTATTTCAAAATTACAACTTCCGCTCACATCTTTATCCGAAACATTTTCGGCAGCAACAGTCACTATTCCCTCGTAATAACCGTTGATATATTCAAAATCTTTTTTTATCTCTATATTTGTTTTAACAAGATTTATATACGGCATCTTATATGTTTTAAATTTAATGTTTTTTACATAATCGTTTGTTATAAGATTAAGTTCTTCTGCATTTCTTGCCGCCATACCGCATATACTGACATTATCAAATATAATATTGTCAACGGTTATATCAGGATTAAATCCAAATATTCTTGGCGGTGACAAGGCTTTATTACAATTTTCAACAACACGAATATTTTTAAATAATACATCGTGAATTTTGCCTTTTTTTGCATCTTTGTTCCATATCGAATCACGTATGTGAATATCGAATATCTGCGCCGCAGGTGCATCTTCAATGTTAATATTTTCAAAAGAAATATCGAATACGTCCGCTCTGTCGCCGTGATGTATACCCATAACCGGATAACCCGTAGGCGAATGAATAATATCTATATTTCGAAAATGAACATTATGTACTTTCTCTGCACGCAGTTCAACACCAACCTCAATAGGTCTTGCAAAATCATTCCACAACACACAATTCTCAAAAACGACATTGTAAACATCACCGGTATTAAATGCCTTTACGACAAGAGAATCGTCCCACACTCTCGTGAAACAGTTTTTAACATAAACATTCTTCGAACCGCATACATCTATGCCGTCGGAATTTCCTCTTTGTCCGATAATTTTACAGTTATCAACCGACACGTTATCGCACCCGGAAATGCACATACTCCAATTACAACTGTCCAGTATCGTAATATCCTTTACACATACATTACGGCAATTGCCTAACTGTATGACAGTTGTTCTTCCGCACGAACGGGAGTACTTTTCCATAGAAATAATGCCATTGCCGGCGATGGTTATATTGCTGCAATTCTCTGCCCTTATTTTTCCGTCAATATAAGCCCCTTCTTCAAGGTACACAAGAGTATTGTCTTGTTTTATATTCACCACATCCGCAAAATGTCTGCCTTTTTTAAATACTATTACATTTTCAAACTTTCTTTTTTTAACTACACGCTCTTTACCTGCAAACACCATTAGTCCGTCATTACAGTCAGCGCTAAACTCAACCGAAAAATTACACGGTTTTTCTATCTTTATTTCAACGACATTTTTGTTTATGATATATTTTATATCAAAACGTTTCGGACGTATATCGACCTTTTGCGGAATACTGTCACATTCAATTTTTAAAACTCCCGCTTTGCCTAATTTAAAATTAACAAATTGAGCTGTACTGCGCTTTATATAAGGAGCGGGATATGTCATAGTTTTCACAGTTTCAAGCTGTACATCATTAAAAAATACTTTCACATCTGTTTCCTCCCACACTGCTCAAGCACAAAAATATTCTTTGTGAATACAATTTCATATGCTATATATTTTTGACAATAAAATATTCCATTCCGCCACAAAACTATACTTATGTTGGAATGGAATATCAAAAAGCTTATTATTCCGATTGAGCTGATATGTCAACCTTGTTTGACCACGTAAGCGGTCTTATGTCTTCTATACTGTTAAATATAAAGTATTTAACATAATCACCGGTAGCATAATCTGCATCAAAGACAGCATTCTGAGCCGGAGCTGCAATCATACTCTTTAAGCTGTCTTGCCAATCATAAAGAGCAACGACCAGGCCTTCATTATTATCATAATGATTTGTAAATTTAACCTTAACCTTGTTCGAAGTATCAACGCTTGCGTCGCAGCTACCGACAACGCTGCAGCCTTGAACAACATCAATACTTGCAATCCTAAAGTCCGTTACTTTTGCTTTGTTTGCTTCAGCATTCGCACCATTTGCGCCGTGTTCCACAATCGAAAACTTAAGGCTGTCGATTATATCCGGCAACTTACTTGTACCGTTATACAATGGCAATTCGCCGGCAGACATTTTATCGTCCGCACTCGAGGCACTAACTTTTAAGAATGTAAAATTCTTATACGGTTCTATCCAAGTTGCACCGCCGTTTTCCGAAAGAAAGAATCTGAACGACATTGTATTCGGATTCACGTCAAATTTATACAAAATGTATTTGCCGTATATTTCACTGCCGAGCGAAGACATTTTTCGGTTAGCGAGAGTAACCTCACCGTACCCATTATTCAGATAGGAAGTGCCTCCGATATTTTGTGAAGACATGGTATAGTTTTCTCTGTTTCCGCAAGCTAAGCCGCTTCCCCATCCGGCTGTATCATATGACGCAAGGCCGCAATAAACTCTGGTACTTCCGCTCATAAGATTAGGGCATCCAATCATACTTCTTGTAGCCAAAACCTCCTCACTCGGAACCTTTGCGTTCATAACGATAGAGAAAGGACCTTTTGTTGTGTCTATATTCATATTACCTAAAGGAATATTCAAATGCATCTTAACATTTTGTGCGGAGGTATCACCGGCAGTCCACGCCAATACATTTTTACCCAAAGTTTCATCATACACAATCGAAGCACTATTTGTAGATGCAGTGCCGCTTTCAGCACTAACACTTACCCCTTCCGCATTGCCAGTGCTCATTTTAGAATAATCCATCGAATATGCCATATTCTGTTTAGGATTTTGCTTTATTGATATGTACGAAATATAATAGCTTACTTCTGCCGCTAAATCTGTTGACCCAGGATTATCGTAACAACCCGATGAAAGGCTAAATGCGGTAATATCATCCGCCGGCAATTCGCCGGTAGGCAACAATCCTTTATCAAAAGTATCCGTTGTGTCGGCGGTATACGGGTTTGAAAAATTCACGTTTGCATACGGTTCTGTCCAACTGTTTTCACCGTCTGCTTTAAGATAAAATCTAAACGTTTTATTAACAGGATCAATATCAAATTTGTAAGTTGTATATTTATTAAAATAATCTGATGCTTTTTGTTCGTTCTGTCTTACAAAATATACACTGTTGTTTGCAACAGGTACAAATGTAGTGCCGCGATATTGTCCAAGTCCAAAACGCAGCGCCGGTGTGTTTGTTGCCTTTGTTTTGTCTGTTTCTAAATTCATAAAGCCTTCCGCAATCCATCTGTATGCATTTATAGGAAGCTTCGCTTTAAATTCAAGAGAAAACGGACCGTCGGCTGCTTTAAACGCACTGTTAATAGGAAAGGCAAGCTTTATTCTCTGTCCACTGGCTGTAAACCTGCTTGTTGTCCATTTCAGAACCTTTTCGCCTCCGTCGGTAATAATTGAAGTTTCTGACGAAGCTGCATTACCCGAGCCAAGAAGCACTGAATTGTAACCCGTCAAGTCTTCAGCAGCAACAGTCGAATAATCAATCGTTTTGCTGTATTTATAAATGTTTTTATCAACAGGTGCCGCAAACGATGTTACACTGAACATACAACTGAGCATGGCAAGTATCAACAACGATACCAAAAACTTTTTCATAAACAATCACTCCTGTTTTATAAATTTTACTATCCATAATTATTGTAGCATTTAATAAAATTTTTTCAATTCTCAATCTTTAGAAGAATATGCTCAATTTTGTTTTTTTGATGAAAAAACAAAGAAATATGCATCTTTTTTACATTTTTACGGTTAATTGTTCCTTATTGCCGTAAGTATATCTCTGTATTTTTTACTGTTTGCTTTAAAATCACTTTCCAAATCACCGTCAGAATACACAATGAGCTGGTTGTCGTATATAACGCCGTTCTTGCCGACGTCTTTAATAACCGCGCCGATATTTATCATATCTGCTCCGTCAAGCGTTTTTAAAACGGCGGTATTGTTTTGTTTCCCGTCAACAACAATTCCCTCATCCGAAACACAAACTGTTTTTTTGCCAAATACAAACTCTGCCGTTCCGTTTGAATACTTTACATTTCCGCCGCTTATTCTTCCAACGTCTTTCAGCGCAATATACAGTCCGTCCTCCAAAACGGCAGGATCCATACTTAAATTAATCCTCACACCGTTTATATAAGCAATATCGGAATATACCGCAAATATCATATTACCGTCGTCCGCATTGCAAAAATTGCAAAGCTCCCTGTAACCGTTGGATATCAGTTCAAATTTTACGGCGCACACATTTGCATATTCATTCGATGATGTATTAAGAATAACCGACATTCCAGCAGGCCCACACTCCGCCATACACAACTCACGCCAGCCAAAATCCGACTGAGTAAAATCAACTTTTACACTTTTCTTTATAAACTCAGAGGTTATCATAATTGATGCGTTTTTATCTGCGTTTTCATCGGGTGTAACCCAATACGATATTCTGTATATTCCGGGTGCATTCGATATTGTCCACTCCACCGTACCGGTAACGGAAAACACTGATATATTCTCATATCCCGGCAATGCAGATTTAGTTACCGAGCCGCTCGGATGCGATATTTCGGAATTTATATCATATATTTCCGCGTTTGCCGTCATTCCGGCGCCGAAAATCATCAAAGCCGCAATGATACTCAAAAAAACCTTTTTCATATTCACACCCCTATCTGCTTCTGTAATCGTTTATTATAAAATATCTGCCGGTATGGGGATATGCAAGGACGCGCGATGCTTCCGCGCCGGCTGTTTTGTAAGACATAATATCATTTGGAGTTGCTTTTCTTATGTTTATTCCTCTGTCGAAATATTCTATTAAAAGAATATATCCATTTGTATTTACATATCTGTAATATGACTGGTGATAGAATCCTGTGTAACTCTCAGGATTTGCAGAAGCAGGATTAGGTATCTGAACACTTGGCATTCCGTCTTCAGAGTAAACAGCGCCTAAAACGGATAAATCTTGTGTGGTAAGCTTTACAAATGCATCTGTTTTGTCGGTGACATATCCCAGCATAATTTGATATCCGCCGTTATATGAGGCATGTCCGTTAGTGCCAAGGCGCTCAATAACATCGTTGCCGCTTACAATTCCGGATTGAATTCTTATAGGATTTTGTCTTGTCAAATCTGCTCCGGTAATATACTTTCCGGATATCATATCGGAAACGGTGGAATATGCGTAAGGATCCCAGTTGCTTATTATGTTGTACGTCGAGTTCAGCGCGTAATACATATCCGTTCCCGTAACCGCCGCCGACAGATATCCTTTTTTTCCTCCGGGCATATTAGTCTTATCACAATCATATATAATTCTGACCTTTGAAATCTCATTTGTCCCGTAAAATGTGTCATAAATAATGATATCTCCGGCATCAACTTTTATCTTTTCTCCGTCAACAAAATTTGATGCAGCGTCGAAAGCCGTGCAGGAATTACCCGAAGAGTCTGTAGCCGTTTCGCGCGAAAAAACCGTATATTCATCATTTTTTGTATCTACAATTACAGCGGTTTTAATATTATTTCCATTTTCGTCGCCCCCGTCGCGGATTTTCTTAACAACCGAAATATTTGAAATTATTCTAATGTGCGAATCTTCTATTTTATAATTCTTTAAAACAACCGCTTCGGGTATGGGATCATCAAAATCATCATAATAAGTCTCAACTTGTCCGCCAAACATTTCATACGGCGTAATATTACGATAATCTACAAGCTTATAACCATCAGAGTCATATCTGTCGTTCGGTACCGAATAGATTTTTACCGACGCGTCAAAAAACACATCTTTTCCTATGGATTTAAAATCATAATCCCAAGAATTGGTCGGCCCGATTTCTACTGTCCTTAATGCGGTGCGTCCATCTCCATCTTGTTTTAAGGTTCGGGATTCAAGCGGAATTTGAATCTCTTTTATCTTTTCACCCTTTATTTTATAGGTTATATATCCTCTGTATCCGTTCAAAGCTGCCGAGCCGTCAATATCACCTTTTGCTTTTACCGGTGATGTTGAAGCGGATGTATAAATTTTTACATTTTTATCAATTTCATATAGGTGAAACTTTCCGTCATCTCCGAAAATTTTTACTTTCGGTGTTGCGCCGTCTTTATCAACATCGGCTAATACTCCGCCTAAAATATCTTTACTGATAGATGACATATAAAACACATCGCCGAACATATTGACATATATTTGAACATCGGTATTTAACAGCGTATTATTTAATTTGTTTGCGGCAGATATCGAAATGCCGTACTCCTTACCCGAAACGGTGATTTTACGGTTTGTTATATCGAAGCTTTCAAGAGTGCCCTTTACTGCAGAATCGTACAGATACACTTCTTTATAATTTTCACCGTCTATAACGCTTGCCGACATACCGTACTTTATATCATCAACAGAAATTTGTTTGTTCGATACATCTGTTATGCACACAATGCAATCGCTGTCATCCAATGACACAGATTTACCGGTATCCTCATCGTATATCATTTTATCCGATTTTGATACGGACGATATTATCATATCTTTGTAATCGCGTATTATAACAACGTTTTCATAATCATTTTTTGTAATGATGATACTACCGTATTCTATATCGAACGTTTCACTGTTATACGACGGTAAGGAAACACCATTGTATATAACAGGATATGAAGATATATTCACGCTCTTTTTGCGATTGCCGCTATAATACGTTATAATGCCGCTTTCGCAACTATCGAAATCATCGGCGGAAATAATTATAACATCATCTGAATCAGAATAAGTTATATATAACAAATTATCATTGCCGCTTATGTCATAATATGCCTTTACAATCCTTCCCAAATAATTATTTGTTCTAATCTTATTTGTATTTTTTATGACGACATCATCAATGGTTATACTGTTTAAAACGGGCAAATTCTTCGATGTCAAAGACGAATTCTCAACTGATGTAACTTGTCCCTCTGCAAACCCTATATTCAAGCATTCGCTCAAAAATGTTTTATCACCGTTGGATTTATAATATATATTTCCTTTTGATATTTTATCAACTTCGTTTACTTCAACGTGAAATGCCTTAAAAAACATTTCTGCCGCTTCGCTTTTTGAGAGCACCCTGCCCTCGCTGACATCGGGAAGTGTTATTTTCAGTTGTTCCGCAACCCTATAATAACCGGAAAACCATCCACCCTTCAGCAATGCCTCATTCTCATACCCCAAAAGCGACACAAAGGTTTTTATTGCCTCCTCGTATTTTAATCCTTTATTGGGATAAAAATTACCATTGATATCACCTTTCATAATACCAAAATCGCACACTGCCTTTATCGAATAATAGTTTTCATCTGTGCTTTCTACATCGCCGAAAAGCCTGATTACATCTTTAAAACCTTCTGCTTTGGATAAATCATCATAAGCACTGTTGCTTTTTATATTCAAAGCATTAGCGATTACGTCGGCAAATTCAGCTCGTGTAATAAACTCATCTTTTTGGGAGTCATCATACGAAACTATACCCAACCCGTTAAGCGTACTCCAACTTTCGGTATAATCAGTTTTTTCCGCGGCAAACGAAACATCGGCATAAAATGCAAAGACCACACAGACAGTAAGTATCAAAGTAATTAGCTTTCTCATTTAGAAATACCTCCAATCGTCAGCAATCTGTAAAAAATCACTGCAGCCTCTGCTCTTGTCGCATTATTTTCCGGCAAAAACATCCCCTTGTCATTTCCCACAATTATCTTCTTGTCCGAAAGTGCCGCAACCGCTTTTCGTGCATATTCCGATATATCATCAGCATCTGAAAATTTGAGTTCCGAATCGGTAGTTATAACTTCTTTAACCGCACGGTAAATCATAGCGCAGGCATCCTGACGGGTTATCTCGTTTACGGCCATAAAATTATTGTTTTCATCGCCGTTTATTATTCCGCGTACTTTCAAGGTAAACACATATGGTGCATACCACATTGATTTATCAACGTCGGCAAATTGCAAATCGTCATTGTTTTCCAAGTTCTCCACATCATAACCCATAGTTAAAACAAGCATTTTTGCAAATTCTCCGCGTGTTATGCTGAGCTGTGGAGAAAATGTGTTGTTACCCGTTCCCGATACTATTCCTCTGTCCATAAGATATTCTATCGCATCTTTTGCCCATCTGTAGTTTTCAATGTCATTAAATCCGCCCGCCCATTGCTGCTCATTCTTATTGCTTTCGTCTTTCAGTTTATCTATATACTCTGCAGATACGTTAATTGAGCTACCGGTGTTTCGCGTGTTCCCGGAAGTGCTTTTTCCGTTATTTTCAGATTTTTCCAGAGCTTGCAATGATTTAATGTTACGGCACATTTGTTCAAAATCTGCGGCATTGCTCTGTTTTATCTTATTTGCTGCGGATAGTTTTTCCTCCTGTGACAGTTTTTCAAAATCCGAAAAATCAACACCTGTTAAACTGCCGCAAGCCGTTATTACCCCCGGTATGTGTCCAAAACCGTCCGAAAGGTTATTATATACGGCATTATACATCGTTTGTTTTGCAAAATCGGTTTTAAAGCCAGCAATGTCCGTCCACTGCTTAAAACACAATGAGTTTACCGTATTCTTTCTGCCGGCCAAATTCAAATCATTCGAAAATATATCAAAAATTGTTTTATATTTATCTTCAATTTCTGCAAATTCACCAGTCTGAAAAATACTCTTTTTTAATTTCCAATCGGAATCGACTATGTAATCCGTATTGCCTTTCTCAAACGCTCCCATCAGTGATGCTGTTTCAAATACAGAATTCAACTTGCTGAAAGAGTCAATTTTTGCTTTCTCGCTATATATTATTTTGGCAATACTATCGTCAAAAGCATCACAATAGAAAACCCCTTTCAGCGACAACAAATCTGCCAAGTCATATAAAGGATCATCGGTATCTTCGGGATATATGTCCTTATCATCAAAAAGTTTGCTTTTTAATTCGCTCTGCGACAAAGACGAAACGATATTTTTTGTTTCATTTTCCAAGGTTTCCGATTTGTAAAACCATATTTCCGACGGCCTATCGGGTGATATCACTCCGTTTCCGGAAAAATATATGTAGTACCTCCCCTCCTCCAAGTCATCCCTTAGTCCGATTGTATCAACAAATTTCGTTTGTGACTTATCAATGGCAATTCTGTCAACGGCAATCAATGAGGACGCCTCTCCCGGAATATCATTTTCGATATCGATATCCCTTTTGCCCGGACGCAAAAGCTTTATTAATATTTCAGCCGCTTCTGTGCCGTCCGATTTATCTAATTTGCCGGATATATTCAAGCATTTATCCTTAACGGAAATGTCCGTATGCAATTCTGAAATCGTTGCCGCACTGGCATTAAAAAAAGCTAATTGAGTTGCTGCAATAACAAGAACCGCTATTCGTTTTATATTCATATTTTACCTCCTAATCTGCTGCTATTGTAAAAGGTTTGCCCAAGTCGCTGAACACGCCGATATAGCCGCTTGATGTTATCGGATTGTCATCCGTATAATCTATAATTCCGACATCATTGAGTTCAACAACAATGTTATTTGTTTTAATACCGACACTCCTAACATTTATGCAGAATTTACATTTTAACATATTGGGCTGCAATGTTTTTATGGAAAGGGTGTATTCTATTCTGTTTTTTACCTTTTTCAGTATGAGCTTATCTCCTTTGAAAACAAGCTTATACGTGTCGGAATTTTCGTTTGACGGCTCCTTATTCATAAAGAACATACCTTTTTCACCGTCAGTGCCGTCCATAGACAACGTACCGTTCAATGCGTAACAGTTAGGCGCCTTTTCCGCCGAAAAGACTGCGTTTCCGCTTGCCGATAACTCTTTATTACCCATAATCTTTACCATATCGGCATTACCGAAAGAATCCTTATTTCCCAACATCAAAACAGGTTCTCTTGTATCAGCCGTCTTAAGCGAAATGCCGCTCGTATTATCGTAAACGGTTGAGATAGCCGGGTCATACAGCGCTATATGCAAATCATCTTTTAAAATATAATCGTTTGTATAAAAATCAATTATATTTTTGCCGTTTACATTTAAAACATATCTTTGCCCGCCGCCAATACTTATAACACCGCATTCAACATCGTTATATTCATTCATAACAAACGAATTGTCCGCCGTAAGGACCAATACGCTGTTTATACCATCTCTAATCTGAAATTCTATAACATCGGACTTTAATATAACAAGAACACCCGCTGCCGACCAAGGAGCTTTTCCTATCGCCCCGTCGCTCACAAACGCAAATGCCTGCCACAGTGACGCAGGACTGTTCGGCGGAACTGTGGGCTTTAATCGGAAACAGTTAAGATGATCATATGTCATTAAATCAGTAGTGTTGATTACGCTGCTCATAGCGTCACCTGTGCTTATCAGTCTAATTTCTTCCTGTTGCAAATCTATTTGACTTTTTTCCCCTTTTATCCAAGAATCATCGTCCTTAAATGCATTTTTAATATCTTTGTAATACACAGAAGAATTTTTAGCGACTTCACTCATTTTGTTTTGGAGAAGCATTGTCATCTGATCTATCGTTTTCTGTGAACCGGTTGTCTGACCGACATGCGATTCGGCTGCCGAAATCAGTTCTCTTAATTCGCTTGTCTTTCCGAAAGCTATATCACCGCTCTTTTCTGTTCCTTCAGTAAGTCCGGATAAAAATGCTTTTGCTTTTGTAATCTGAATATTGAGCAAATCTGTACTAATCTCATCATTCATATTTGTTCTGAAAACCATAACATCATTTGTGCACATTCGTGTTTCGCGATTTTTAAGAGCATTTGAAACTGCCGTTACCCTCCAGTAATAAACGGAATGTCCGCTTTCCAGATCATCCAAATATGCATAATTAAACGGGCAAGTTTGTGTTAAAACAATCTCATTAAAACTGCTGTCGGCTGCAAGTTCCAAAATATATTCATCGGCATTCTCACTTTTTTCCCAAGCCAAATAAGCTCCTTTGCTATCATAATTATCGGTATAGTTATACGGGTAATACGCTTTAAACTCACCAAGTTTATAATCTGTATTTTTTCTGTTGTCGCTTAAATATATTCCTATATCTTTAAGCTGAATTTTCTGAAGCTCCTTCAGTTCTTCGGGGACTTCAATATCCGTTCTGATTGTGTAATCACCATTTTTAGGGTCATTAAAATACTTCTCATATTCAGCGGTTGCATTTATTGTATTTTTTGGAATTTCCACCATTATTTCCGGCATACCGAATTTTCCTTTATTGTTAAAATAAAAGTTTCCGTCAGCCGTATTTGCAACCGGTGCCCACCTTGAGCCAAAATACAAATCATTAATATGGTCATATTTCTTATATTCGGGCAATGTGTATACCAACGGCACTTGCTGACTGACTATACCTTGCATAGCGGTTAGCCAGTTTCCGGGAACCCAGCCATGCGCTCCGAACGCACCCGGAATATCATTGTTAACAACTATATTGTGATCAAATCTCTGTTCCGGTCCATTTGACGACTGCATTGCAGTTTCTCCGTTTGCAAAAACATTATGATGCTTATAGTTTCCGGAAAGGCAATCATCATCGTATATTCCGCACGCTTTACCGGCGTGCTGATTTGACGGCATCCAATCATGGAAGTAGTTATATGCCATTTCATTACCTCTGTTAACAACACTTCTGCCGTTATAAATCATTCCCATATCCCTGGTAAGTTTTAAGCCATTCCATAATTCATTGTTTAGAATTTTAAGATCATTGCCGCCATAGTGTACAAAACTTGAACTGCTTTCGTGCATTGAGGAATTGGAAAGCGTATTTCCTACGCCGTGCAATCTCACGGCGCCGGTATAGTTTATCGTTTGAGTAGCTACATCCCAGAAGTAGCAGTTGTTAACAATATTGTTCTGATGTGTTAAATCCAGCTTTACGTTCATTACATAAGCTGATTCAAAAATCGAATCTCCTAATCTTTCATCCATTCGGACTCCGGTTGAACCGATATTAACAAAATCACACCCATCAACAGTCGTATTTTTGCAATGCATTGAATCTATTCCCATAAGAGCAATATTTCTGAATTTACATCCTAAAACAGAAATGTTGTTTGTTTTGCGCATTTCAATAGCGTCAGCACGCGTATTTTTAAACGTTATCCCCTTGAAACAAATGTTTGAAGCGTTTGAAAGCGAAATCATAGTTGATTCGTTTGTTGAAATCTCAAGTTTTGGATTTCCGTCTAAATATGGCGGAAAAAAGTATAGTTTTAAATTCTTTGTATCAACATAATACTCTCCGGGAGTATCTAATTCTTCAAGCAGGTTTGTTATTTTCCAGCTGCCGCCGGTTGTCACTCCTCTCGGAACATCATATTTGGTAACCACACGTTGTTCATCCGGATAAAATTTCTTTACTGGCACACGCTGATATGAGTATCCGTAACGCATCCATCCCGCTATGACCGCATCTTCCGCATTAATCCAGTTAATCATTCTCTTTTCGGAATCAATCATAAAATCCGAATCGCTTTTGAAATCCGTTATTGTTTTATAATGTGCCGTACCGTTAGGCCACTGCGCAAGAAGCTGCTCCTTATCGTTAAATATCAAAGGAATTGTTGTGTTTTTAACTTGTTCAATATATTGAGTCCCGCTAAATCCCACATATTTGGTAATACAATGTACGCCAAGCGCTTTTAAATCAACTTTATATATGTAATTTGCCGCCTCGGTTGAAACTTTGGATTTTTCCGCAGCACCAAGCGGTTTTAAGTTTTCAAACGGTATGTCGGTCGAACCCGAAAAGACAGGTTCTTCGTTTTTATAAGCGCTATACTCGACAGTTGAATTTTTACTGCCGGAGTCCATTTCGGTAAACGAAACGGTAGAGTTAAATTTGTACTCGCCGCCTCTGAAATAAACCTTAATAGGTCCCGCAGCATTCGCAGCAATCCCTCTTACACGATTTCTCGCCTCTTTAAGGGTTTTTATAGGCATATCAATCGTTCCCGCTGCATTGTCATCACCATCCGGCGAACAATATATCGTTGTTTCGCCATAGTTTTCATTTGCAGCAAATACTGTATCGATGTATTGAACCGACTGACAAAAACACATTAAAAATGTAATAATAAAACATATTAACCGCTTCATTGGTTTTTCCTTTCAAAAATTAGTCTTTGTACTGATATTATTCTAAAATCTCCGACTTTAAAATCGGCTTGAGAGAATCATTAAGAATAAAACGTTTAATAAGATATTTTTTATCCGTGACGGGTAATCTAATGCTGACTTCCATATCCGGTTTATACGGCTGCAAATCCGCGCATACAATCTCTCCGTTGTCGGAGTATGCAGCAACGCATATATAATCTGCACCTATCCCCGGAATGTAATCCGGTTTGAAATTAACAATACCATCCGATATAACACTTTTTCCCGAATATAAATAATTATTTGAATTGTATATCCGAATATCATCAAACCGGTATGAACATTCCTCAGATGTATCTTGCATTACATTTATTGACAGTGAATCCATAAAGTCCGGTATATTGCCGTCAATGTCATATTCGCAAATATAACTCCAACCGCTATTAACCATTTTATATACATATATTTTCTTGTGAATATCGTCTATTGTTGCTTTTAATCTTAAATAATCGGAAATAAATTCTTTCTGAAGCGCAACTGTTACATTTTGACCAAACACAACCAGATTTTTAGAATAACGGCTTTCCACAAAGATAGGAAACACTATATCGGTGTCGGGAGCGTCCCCGTTATACCCTATAGGAGTTAAACAACGCATAAGTGCGGTTTTCATTGCCGGCTGCGCTTTCATTTTAAATTCTATTGATACAACATTATCACGTAATTTTACAGGAGCAAATTTGATATCGGTATTAATATAATTCAACCCATACGAGGGGTTGATAAAGCTTTTATACTCAAGTGCCTGATTGTTGTTGCCGTCATCGGTTATAAGTGATGAATAATGACCGTAAGCTCCGTATGTAATAATACTTTCTGAATAGTTCTCTACGGCAGTCTCGCTCTTGTTATCCTCAAAATCCAAATCTAAATACGTTTCCGAAATGTTTGAATAATTGTCATAGGAGCTTAATGCAATACTGTTAATATTTAAATCACTTAATGCGCTTATTGTAATGATACCGATGTCACCGGATATGCTCGCGTTTTTTCGAGAAAATGTCTTATACTTATCATTCTCATCAATAACATACACCAAAACCGTATCATTCTTGAAGTCAAATCTGAATTCGTATATTTCGCTCACATCCGAATCGGCATCAAATGTCAAATCATCGCTGCCAAAATTTATTCTGAACCTTCCGCCGAAACTCACTGAAAAGACAAAATTGTCTTTAAGCTTTTCCGTTTTAATTTCTATGCCCTCGTTAGCCGGAACAACAAGATGACCATCACCCGAAATTGCAGAATTTGTTCCGGATATTATATTTATCTCCTTAGCCGATTCTGCGGGAGCACCGTCGTTGTATCCCTCGAAATTTTCATAACGATAACCTCTGAATGTTCTGCCGCTCGGATTATCAAATTCATAATTGTCACGCATTTCCGAATACAACGGATTTTTAATCATAACACCGGTATGTGAAACATCCGGCAAAGTATATCTGCTGCCGATATCCTCCGATGCACTGATTATGTTTCCGTTTATACTTACTTTTGACAAATCCGTTGAATAGTAAGGATTCGCATTTTTCACACCGTATCCCGTTGTTTCGTCATAGCTTTGCAAATGAAGAAAACTGATATTTGACTTGTTCGCCGCCGGGGCGACAAATATATTGTTATTAAACTCTGCATTGTTTATATTTTCAGCGGTTTTATCAATGTGTTCAATATTGCCGTTATCATCCTGAACAATATTCGTGCTCGAATTATACTTTTCTAATTCATCAACAAATTTTTTATAATCGAGGTACGCATTATACCATTTGTGCGGTAAGTAATAAGTATTGTTTTCCATCGACTTAACATCTGAATACAGGTATCCGTACGGAGCCGTAACTGCTTCTGCATTGTTTGCTCTTGCAGTATAACCCACTGCCGACCTGCAATTATACACTAAATTATTATTAAATTTATGTGCCTTTCCGCCGCCGAATGTAGCCGCTTTTGAACAATTCTGAAAAACGTTGCTTTCTACCTTTACACCGGGAAGCAGGTCATCACAGTATATTGCAGTTGCATCGCCGTATCTTTCCGCAATTTTATAAGTTCTTATGTTTCTAAAGATATTATTTGTAATCTCGTTTCCGCGGTATGTGGCATATAGTCTTGAATATATCGCTCCGGAATCCTGCGTTGCATTAACGACATTATCAAAAATATTGTTTCTGATTATTATGTCATTGCCGGCAAAAACAATTGCACTGTGCATATGATTATAGAAAAAGTTATTTTCAACAGTAATGCCGATAGCGGGCGATAATTCATATGAATTATGCCCTCCGGCTTGCACAAACGGACTATATGTTCCGATAACACGTCCTCCGTTATAAAATTCACAATTATTTACACTGCTGTTGGATTTTTTCAGCTGCGGTCTTAACCCGCCACTGATTTCCACAGAAGAATCTCCAATATCTTTGAAAACAGATTTTGTAATATTGGTATTATATGTATTGCTTATATATATGCCGCGTCCGCCGATATTGCGAAAAAGACAACCGTCTACCGTAAGGTAATCACAACCGTCACCCGATATAGCTGTTCCTCTGGCGTTTTCAAATATCAATCCGCAAAAAGTAACATTGTCACAGTCGTTATTTAGGTTAAATATTCCGTTCTTTAAACCGGTAAGCTGCAAGTTGAGAGCGTTATTTTCAGGATAATAATATAATACTTTGTTTTCATAATCTATATAGTACTCACCCGGAGAATTAACCTCTTCGGGAATATTATATATATAATATCGCCTGTTCGAATTAAAATAATATTCGGCAGCATTGAAACAGTCAGTACTTATTCTAACCGTCGATTCCGCTCCGTCGTAACCGGTTATATTTCCCCTGGAGAGTCTATAATCCCATGCCCAAAAGCCTAAAATCTTTGCATTATCAAGAGTCATATTGCTTATATCGGCGTCGGTCTTAAATTCATATTCCGTATCGCTTATCTTTTTGGTTTGTTCACCGGTATAACTCCAATCATTATTTGGCCATCGCGCGATAGTTTCAACCTTGCCGTTATTGACCAGTTCCGGCGTATAATAGCTAAAATCGGGAAAAACGCAATCGTCAGCAAGCCCACCGTATTCCGAAATATCCCATTTTATAATTTTATCAATGTGCTCTTTGGGTAACTTCCCGCCGAGGTCACTTAAACTTGCTTTTGTGATTTTTCCTCCCCGGAATCCGCCGTTTATAGACACTCTTTGATTATCATATGCTGCAAAGGTTATACCGGAGGCCGAAGAATCCAGAACAATAGTATCACTTATATGGTACTCCCCCTCCGTAATATAAATACACGGAGTTGTTTTATACAATTTCTTGCATTCAACATAAGCATTAATAGCCGCACCGATCGTTTTAAAAGGTTTTTTGTATGTTCCGATATTTGAATTTGAGCCATAGGCAGAAACGTATATTCCGCATGAATATAAAACAGAAAGTAGCTTTTTTGCCTCATTCAAATCATCTTGAGAAATACCGTTGTCACGTGACAGCAGTACAATGCCGCTTTCATAATCACATACATACGGAAAATTGAGGCTCTGTACGTCAACATACCCCGTACCGTTTCCGATAGCAACCCTTTTGTCGATGTAAATATTTTCGTTTTCAAACTTTGTATAATTATCAGCTATCACATTTTTCCCATTGACGCTCACAATTTTACTGTTTTCACTGAAAACAAAAATCCTGTCCAAAACGGCAGCTGCACTGACAGATTTCAGTTCAGCCGCCGCTTCGGCATTTATTCCAAAAGCAACGGCGGGGCGGAATAGCAGCAAGAAAGACATCGCTGCAGAGATTAAATGCTTCACAAAAGGTTCACTCCTAATCTTACAGAATCACATATTACAGAGTTGCTAATCAATGCTGATGTTTGTTTTTCCGTATATCTGACTTGAATTTACAAAACTGTCCCAAACATACAATCGTATTTCATAATCGTCTTTACCGAAATTTTCGGGAAGCGCAAAATCAACACTTTTCGCAGTATCGGTTACGTCTTCCGCCGCAAAAACCGAAGTATTTGTTTCCGTCTTAATATCAAATGTCGTATTGGTGTCTTTTTTAACAAGCGCAGCAATAATAACATAACCGTTACCGTTGTTAGCCTTAACATAATCTTTCAAATTATAATTAAAGGTTAATAAATTATCTGATATGCCGGTGCTCTCTTTATCAATCTCATATCTGCCGAGAGTTTTAAATGCTATTTCCGCAATACCTGTCATTTTGCCCCTTGCTTCACTGTCAGCCTCGATGTTTTTGACATAAAGTTTATAATCGCTCAGATAATCCAAAGATTTTCCGGAATTAAATGACAATATAATCCCCTTGTTGTCGTTAGTGCATTCAACATTATACACATCCGCCGAAACCGGCTTTTCAACTCCATCATCACAAACCTGCGATAGATAAACATTCTCTTTATTAACAGAGCCGCTGTATATTCCGGATTTAAATGTAATATTTATATTTGAATCAGGTCTTACATAGCGTTCACCGTCGGATATGCTGACGCTTTCTATAACAGGGATTTTTAATTGACGAATACTTATATTCGAGATATAATAGCTCACCTCTTTTTTAGCTTCCGATTTTTCGAAATCGGTTGGGTTGCTCGCTGAAATATAGCAGCCAGATGACAGGCTTAATGCGACAATATCATCGGTTGGCAAAGTACCTGTAGGCAGCAATCCTTTATCAAAAGTATCCGCTGTGTCCGGAGTATACGGATTTGAAAATTTTATGTTTGCATACGGCTCCGTCCAACCGCTTTCAGCGTCTGCTTTAAGATAAAACCTAAACGTTTTGCTATCGGGGTCAATATCAAATCTGTAAGTTGTATATTTATCAAAATAATCTGATGCTTTTAGTTCGTCCTGTCTTACAAAATATACACTGTTGTTTGCAACAGGTACAAATGTATTGCCGCGATATTGTCCAAGCCCAAAACGCAGCGCCGGTGCGTTTGCTGCCTTTGTTTTATCTGTTTCTAAATTCATAAAGCCTTCCGCTATCCATCTGTAATCATTTTTGGGAAGCTTCGCTTTAAATTCAAGAGAAAACGGACCGTTGGCTGCATTAAAAGCTCCGCCGAGAGGAATGGTGAGTCTTACTTGCTGATTACGTCCGGTATATTCACTCGTCGACCATTTCAAAACTTTTCGGTTCTCATCTTCGGCAATCGAAATGTCTGATTTTGCAGGATTTGCCGGAGCGGATATCACCTTTTGCTCGTAATTGATTAAATCGTCGCTTGTTAATTCGGAATAATCAATTTTTTCATCAAAATCAAAAACATCGCCGTCAAAAGGACCGGCATACGCAATTACCGAACCTATCGAATAAATGATTGTCACAGCAAGAATTACCGATATAATTTTTTTCATAAATAATAACCATCCTCATATTCATTTATACTGCATACACTGCAATATTTTCTTATCTGTTTGATAAAAACTCGCTAATCTGTTTTTCATATTCAGCGACAACCTTATCCGTTCCTGATTTCTTCAGCTCCGATAAGAAGTCATTATAGTATTCACCCGGATCGCCGGCACCCAAATACACTATTGAATACTTATTAATTACACTCTCAATCTGTGAAAGCTCGGTTCTTATGGGCGTCGGATCCAAAACAAATCCTACGAAAGGAGATACTTCCGCCTCGTCGTTATATTTTTGAGTTTCTTCCCAAACGTCATCGGGATCACCTTCGGCAATATAAGCATTAAATTGATTTCCAAATCTCCAAGCACCGTTTATCCAATACGAATTTGTATTTTGATCACCTATATATTTAAATTTATTCTCACCTGTTTTTTCATAATTTTCGCCCTCTATGCCAAGTGTTAACAAATTGAACAATTCCTTGTTTTTATTCAATTCATTATACAATTTAATCGCCTCAACAGGATACTTGGAATCCTTGCCCAAGGCGGTAATTGCCTGACACTTTTCAATAACGGGTTTTTGTATGAGTATGCATGAAACATCCTTATTCTGCGACTTATAAAACGTTTCCATACCCGGTTTATATACCGCAAAATATACTGCGTAGTCACCGCTTGTTCCATCTGCGCTCACAACATCTTTTCTTATATACCCCTTTTTGTAAAATTCATTAAGCTTTTCAACTTGTTTTCTGTATTCAGGCACTTCAAACTTATATGTTCCGACCCATTTTCCGCTCGAATCTTTTTTAAAATACACATTATCAACTTTTGCATACTCATCGCAATAACCGAAAGCCTCAAGCGTAGAACCGGTCTTGGTAGGAGCAAAAGCGTAATAGTTGTTTCCGGATCCCTCTTTCACCATCTTAAGAAAGGGTTCCAAATCATCAATTTTCTTGAAGCTATCTGCCGAAAAACCATATTTATTCAGCATTTCATTTGAAATACATGCCGCCTGCGCGACAGGCAGAACCTGCAAATTCGGAATACCGTATGTTTTTCCTTCGTATTTTACCATATCCCATGCATAATCGGGAATACTTTCTTTCAATTCGGGATAGTCATTAAGATATTTGTCAATACTTACTATACCGCCTTTGGACGCTGCGGTCGAAAACGGCATATAAGCTCCTACAAATGCCAAATCATAACTCTTTGACGCAGCCATATATGTATTCATTTTTTCCTTATATGCACCCGGATCTATATACTCAACCTCAAGCTTTACACCTATTTTATCTGCAAGAACTTCATTGACCTTTTCCATAACCCGCGCCGGGTCTTTTGGAGGAGCACACGGAATAATCCATTTAACCGTAGGAACGGAATTTAATACTACGGTTTTATCGCCGCATCCTGCCGAACACAAGAGCACTGACGCTATTACAAGCAATGACACAACCTTAACCAACAACTTTGATTTCATAATTAACACATCTCCTCATATTGTATAATTTAAATACATATAAAAATACCGAGTTTACTCTGCCCGAGCACGCAATATTAAGCATTTTTATACAAACCTAATATCATCCTTTGACCGCTCCAACCGTCATACCTTTTGTAAAATACTTTTGGAAGAACGGAAATACAATAAGTGCAGGACCCGCAACTACGACCGCAAGAGCCATTCTGACACTTTCGTTAGGAATTTGTGAAACATCAAGCCCCGCCTGCGCACCGCCGTTTTTCATCAGTTCTACCTCGAGCATTATTCTCTGCAGCAGATACTGCAAGCTCATAAGTTTAGGATCACTTATATAAAGCATAGATGTGTACCAGTCATTCCATTTATTAAGGAATACAAACAGCGCAACAGTCGCTAAAACAGGTTTTGACATCGGCATAATGAATTTACGGAATATTGTATATTCACTTGCACCGTCTATGTAAGCCGACTCAATGATTGATTTTGGAATACCCTGAAATGATGTTCTTATCATAAACACATACCAAGGACTAATCATACCCGGAAGAATATACACCCAGATTTTGTCACCCAAGTTTAGATACTTCGTAATGAGTATATATGTAGGAACTAGTCCTCCGTTGAATAACATTGTAAAATATAGAAAAAATGATATTTGTTTTCTTGCCGGCATTATATCCCGTGCAATCGGATAAGCCAGCATCGACATAAGCAAAACCGAACTTACCATAGAAATTACAGAAAACGCAAATGTCACCTTATATGCGTCCAAAATCATATCGATATTCGCCAATATATATTTATAGGCCGTAGTATCCAATTCCTTGATAAAGAAACCATACCCATGACTCAGTATATAATCTTCGCTGGTAAGCGAACTCGTTATAACAAGCAGAAACGGTGCAACAATCATAATAACAATAAGTGTGCACACCAAATTCACACAAATCTGCTGGACATCTGTTTTTTTTCTTTTCATTGTGCTTTTCATCAAACAATTCCCCCCCATCAGTTAAAAAAGCGAAAGATCGCTGTCTATACGCCTCGTTATAGCATTGGTTATAACAACAAGTATAAATCCCACAACCGATTGAAGCAATCCCATTGCAGCAGATGTTGACATATCACCAAACACTCTCATTGTTCTGTATATATACGTATCCAAAACATCCGTCGTTTCATATAACGCTCCGATATTTCTTGTCATTTGATAAAACAGTCCGAAATCTGCTCTGAAAATATTTCCGACTTTCATAATGCCAAGTATTACTATAATCGGAACAATACTCGGGACTGTAATACAAATTATTTGTTTCCACTTACTCGCCCCGTCAATCGAAGCCGCTTCGTAAAGCGATGAATCAATTCCCATCATCGTAGCATAATATATTATACAATCCATTCCCGCATTCTTCCATATCGCAGTAACAATCAAAATTAAAGGCCAAAGTTTCGGTTTGCCGTAAAAGTCAACGGTTTCGCCGCCAAATGTTTTTATTACATTGTTAATAAGTCCGTGGTTTGGCTGAAGAAATGCGTACCCTATATAACCGACAACGACCCACGACAAAAAATGCGGAAATATCGCAAGGGTTTGATAAGTTTTTATCGCTTTTCTGCTTCTTACTTCATAAAACAACACCGCAAGTGCAATCGCAGCAGCCATGCCCAAAACAATAAATGCAAAATTCATTACAAGCGTGTTTTTTGTTATACGCCAGAAATCGTTTGTTTTAAAGAAATATATGAAATTATCCAGTCCAACCCACTTACTGTTCAAAATTCCCAAGTCATACCTGTAATCCTTGAATGCAATTACAACGCCGAACATTGGAATATAGTTAAATACTAATACGAACAAAATAGGAATTAAAGATAAAGATATAAGCTGCCATTGATTTGAATTCAGCTTCTTTCTTCTTACAAACGTTCTCTTTGATTTTTTTGTTTCGATTGATTTTTCCATATGCATACCTTCCTCCAACATGGTAATTAAAGTATAACACTGTATTGTCGCCTTTTCAATTCTCTATTTTAAGTTTTTTATTCTCTATTTTTGTGTGGTAAAGACTGGCACTTGATTTTTGATTTTTCTATGTTATAATCTAATTAAATACAGAATGTGAGGTAATCTGCGCTATGTACAATGTAATTATTGTCGATGACGAGGTATGTTCGGCAAACGAACTTGCTGAACTTACAGACTATAATAAATACGGATTTGAAATACTGAAATGTTTTGATAATGCAAAATCTGCATTGGATTACATAGAAACACATTCTGTCGACGTCGTTATAAGCGATATAAAAATGTCAGATATAAGCGGTATTGATATGCTGAAAATAATAAACAGCAAATATCCGCATATAAAGGTTGTTTTGATAAGCGCATACAGAGATTTTAACTACGCTAAATATGCGGTGACCTACAGCGCCTTTGAGTATTTAACAAAGCCTATATCGTTTGACGAATATATAGATACGCTCAAGCGGCTTTATCTCGAACTTGAAAGCAAAAAAGCATTCCATTTGCAGAAGGAACAAGATTCCTCGCTTATAGAAGAAGCATTTTATGATTATTTTAACAAAATAATCAGCGAAAGTGTTTTTAAGGAGAAATTAAAACGATATAAATGTTCTTTTGATATTTACAATTCCGAATGCCGTCTGGCTGAATTGAAAATTAACAATATTGATTCATATTTAAATAATGTTTGGACTTACGGCTTTGACAGGTTGCTAACTGCAGTAAAAAACGTTATCCCGCTGCAAATGTATAACTGCAAATGCTTTACCGTTTCCTCGAACAACAAAATAAGCATAATAACCATAAGCTGCGGCGGGGACTTTGAAAAAAACCTCTCCGACCTTTACACCTATATCGAAAATGAGCTGCGGTCCACACTTTATTTAGACACAAATATAGTTGAAATTTGCAAATGCAAATCTTTAGAAGCACTCAAAGGCAAAAATCCGCATTCGGCAAAATATCTCGCAAACACAATTATGTCATATATTATCAACAACGATTTCGACAGAATAAACGAGTTAAAAGAGCATTTTTTTCTCAATTCATCTCTTGATGAGCAAAGAGAATTGTGTATGCAGCTTTCCGAGCTTATAAAACATAACAATCGCTCCGACAATACTCTGACAAATATCGGCATCAAAACAATATCAAATGCCTCCACACTTATCACATATTTCGATGACATAATAAATTCATACCAAAATCGCGAAACAAATAAAAATTTCAGCAAATCTATTATTCTTGAAGTTATGCATTATGTGAATAATAATTACCGTGAAGATATAACTCTGTCTTCAATTTCTAATCATGTTATGCTCAATCCGTCGTACTTTAGCCATTTTTTTAAAACTCAAACAGGCGAATGTTTCTCAGATTATTTAATTAAAGTACGTATGGAACACGCAAAACAGCTGCTGAAAAATGACCCTTATATCAAAATTCATTCTGTATGTGAAAGTGTAGGTTATAAAAGCCAACCATATTTTTATAAAACTTTTCGAGCGTATACCGGATATTCGCCCGCCGAATACCGAAATCTCAAGGAGTGAACGTTTTGGATTACAAATACATATTTAATATCATCAGGAATTATAGGTGGCAAAGCTTGTTTTTTAAGTATTGGAAGATGCTTATGTTGTTTTTCGCTGTTCCGGTTATCGTTTTCATTGCAATATTTTCAAAATACTACATTTCGTACAGAACAAACGAATTTAACCAAATGTTTATTACATCGGCTTATAAGAGCAAAACCGACTTCAGCGTAATAGCAAATAACTGCGATAATTTATACACAACCGTAATGAATGATGCCGATACTCTTAATTTTTTAAACCAAAGCTCACCCGAACCGGATTCAATAGACTCATATGAGTTGTTTACAAACATTTTAAAGCAATATCAATCATTTAAAATAGCAAATTCTTATATAGATTCGATATCATTATATAGCAGTAACAGTGATTACATTTTGTCTACCGCTGCGTCAAATTACAGAAAAAATTTAAAAGAAAGCGGCATTGTCGACAGACTTATTAACGATAAAAAAACTCGCACGTTCGTATCATCGGAAATTGACGAAAACGGCGAAATCAAAAACATAATTACATTAGCATATGACTTATGCATCAACTCTTACGACAATCCCGACGGCATCCTGATAATTAATATAAACTGCGACAATCTTGCCAGCAGTATTTCTTCAAATTACATACACGAAGACGTTTTCCTTTTTTCGGAGAACGGCAGTATTTTAAATTCACACCCAAATATTTCCAAAAAAGAAATCAGCAAATTCATCAATATCTACCGCGCAAACAAAGAACAGATAGAAAAGTCATATTATCTGCAAAAAGTTGATAACGGAGCTTTATGCTACACACCCATCAGCCAGCTTAAAATCACCATGGCTTTGTATGTTCAATCAAAAAATTACAACAACATACTTTTGTCAACTGCCGTTACATTAATTGCGTTTGTTATCTTAACTTTGATTGTTATTCTTGTTATTTCTTTATATACTTCACTGAATATATATAAAAATATAGCAAATGTAATATCCGTAATCGGGTGCTCTCCTATGCCGGGAGAAAAGCAGGCAAATGAAATCAATTTTATTTCGGATAGTTTTTTATCAGTATTAAAAAATGTTTCCGATGTCGAAAATGAATTGTCGGACAAGGTTTTGCTACTGCAAAAAAGTCAGATGCTTGCACTGCAAACACAAATCAATCCGCATTTTATATTTAATACACTGAATCTTGTAAATCTTATGATAATACGTATAACGCAAGAAAACTGTGCACCGGCAAGAATTATAACCTTGTTATCGGATATTTTGTATTATTCGTTTAAAACCGACGGATTTATAACAACCGTTGAAGAAGAATTGTCATATACAAAAAAATATATTCAAATAGAACAAATAAAATATAATAATAAGTTTAACTTTGAATTTGAGGTTCCCGAAACTTTGAAAAACTTAAAAATAATAAAATTTATGTTTCAGCCCATTATTGAAAACTGTATAGAGCACGGAATTAAAGGATTGAGTGATAATGAGGGATTTATAAAACTAAAGGCATATAAAGAAAACAGTTTTTTAAAATTTGCAATCAGCGATAACGGCGCGGGAATGTCGCAGGATAAACTGCAAGAAATAAACCAAAGGCTTGAATCGTCCGACATTTCCGTTGGCAAGCATATAGGTCTTGCAAATGTACATCAAAGAATACAGTTGCTGTTCGGAAAAGAATACGGCATAAAAATTATCCCCCTCATCAAAGGAACAATGATAGATATCACCCTGCCTCTAAAACCGTAAAATGTTAGCCTGTTTATAAAATGCCTTTACCCAAACGGAGAAGAATTATGTATAAACCATTCAGCATAAAGAATTTAAACTATTATGTATCAAAGGATTCGTTTGCAACCGGAAAGACCCCTGTGCGCACGGTAAAAAACTATGAAATCGAACTATATGCGACGTCCGGAAGCATAAGCATAATAAACGGTCAAAAATATCTTCAGAAGGCGGGGAATATACTTATATCCCAACCGGGCGATTTGAGATGCAGCGTAGACGCTTACGAATGTTACTGCATACACTTTTATTGCGAAAACTCCGCTATAGTAAATACTATCGGTCAATTACCAACGGTAATCCGCTGCCGAAACACAGAAAAATTTATACAATTATTCAAAACTATGTTAGAAGTGCGTAATAAAAAAACCATAGCGTCAAATCTCATAATATATGGAGCGTTAAATGAACTGATCGGGCAGCTTTCGTTAGAAAACGAAAACAGCTATACAGGTAAATATACTCGGTATATTTCTGACATCTCCGCATCGTGTGTGTTTATGCAAAAAAATCTGGAGCACCATATAACTCTAAAGGACATTTCCGGTTCTGTAAATTTAAGTCCAAGCTTTTTTCATACTGTATTTAAATCCGTAAAAGGGTACACACCAACAGAATACTTGCTTAATCAAAGAATTATCCTTGCAAAAAAAATGCTTCGCAGAGGCAATACCCCTATTTCCGAAATTGCGGTATTGTGCGGTTTTGGCAGCCAGGGATACTTCTGCCGCACATTTAAAAAATGCACCGGAACAACGCCGAAAAAGTATTGTGATGACCTTGCTGCGGTTTTTGATGCCGATTTTCTAAACATAAGGTAATTAAAAATACTCTGCGACCCTAAAAAATATGCACAGTGTCATATAACCGTGCATATTTTTTAAGATTATATATTAATCTATTTTATCAAATACTCTTACATAATCAACAATAAACTTATCATCATCGACTGCCTTTAGATTTTTATCATCTCTGTATAACCCCGGAACATCTTTGCGTCCACCGACAACTTCGGCGCCCAACAGGATAAATTGAGGAACATCCGATACTGCCTCTGTCAGTTTTCGTCCTGACTGTACGCCGTCAACAAAGAAAGTATATCCTCCTTCGTCCCACATACAACCAAATCTATGAAAACCGTCATCTAAAGGAATTGAATCTCTTTTTTCAGACTCACGATGTTCCGAAAGAGTTGAAGCATAACGGTGATCTTCGCCATATCCGCCCCAATGAATAAAATGCGGTATATAAGTGCCGCCAAAAAAACTTTCAAGTATATCCACTTCAACACCGGCTTTTTTCTCATCAGGTTGGGTTCCTATATATGGTGACTGAAGCCAGAATGACGACCACCAATTATCACCTTTTTGAAGCTTGCATCTGATTTCATAGTATCCGTATTTATGTAAAAACTTTGGCTTGCTGAATTTTGAAATATTCCACGCAGGATCGCCGTCAACCGGACGGTCATACCAATTCTCACCGGTCTGAAGCTGGCAGCAGTAATATTTTCCGTCTTTCTTAACCAATTTGAAAACTATATTTCCGTCTTTGAAATCAATTCCTTCCTCCTCTATCCAGCAATCGTTTCGTTTGTGAAAGAGATGTTTTCTGAAACTCCATTTTGTTTTATCGAGAACCGGTGCGTCAAATTCATCATTAAAACACAATTTCCACTTAATACCGTCGGGCAAGTAAGAACTTTTATGATTCTCCACTTTGTACTCTGTCATTTTGTATTCCGCCTTTCTGTCACAGAATAGTATTATTCACAACATATTATAATATATTATTTAAAAAATATATATCAAAATAATATTTGTTTTTTGCCATATAATACTATTTCCATAAATGATGTAGTTTTTCCGGCAAAGGACGCAAGCGACACAGGAGCTATTTCGGTGTAAATAAAGAGCTTAAAAAATCTGCCGTACTCTCCCCGCCTGCGTATTTTCGCGCCTTATAAAAAAATCCGGCACGGTATGTGTTATTCTTCCAGCACAGAAATAAACTCGTCGGAAGAAATCTCCCCTTTTTTATACTTCGAGCGTGCATCCTGATAGAATACGATTTTTTCCTTAATCGCTGTCAGAGCCTTTTCGTCAGTTGTTTTTTTACGTTTATAATAGAGTGCCTGATACTTTTTCTCATACAAAGAAAGCGCACTGTCCGATTTAACTTTTCCTTAAACTGCTTTTTTGCCCCAATTTGTCTGCAGGTTTTTCCGTCCTTATAAATATTATCGCAATATTGAATGCCATGGTTATCTGCAATAAAAAATCTTTTGCATACCGGGCATTTTAAAATCGGAATGTTATGAAGAATTGCGTGCATCATTTCAACCAAAAGCAGTCCCGAAAGCTTTGTAAGCCAATAAGTTTCGACCATATCAATATTATCGTCAGTATTGACAATAGCTTTTTTCTCGGACAAAATACAGCCGCCGCTCAAACTAAATTCTTCCTCACATTTATAATAGGCAGATAGCTTGTCTTCGCCTTTCTTACTCGAAAAACAAAGCTCCAAAAGCGAATTGGCTATATCTCTTAATGCGTCTAACTCGTGAACAGGAAACAAAATTGAAAGCGCTCCGTAACTGCCTGTCGCTACTGAAAAAGTTATCCTTCCCAATCCAAAAATCCGATTACATTCTTTGGTTGAAATATTTATATGATTTTCTAAAAATGACGCTTGAAACTTCATAAATTGACCTCCGGAATATTACAAAAATATTTCAAGTGATATTTATTTTAAATAATCGCTTGACAAAACTTCTTGTACGCGCTATTATGTTTACAGAATATTTATTCTTGATAATCGCTTGAAACTATTGTAACACTAATTTTTGTTTTTTGCAATAGTTTTAATAATTTTAATGTGAGGGGGTGAAATAAATATGAGCAAGGTTTTAAAAACCGTAAACGGTGAAATGCTGATGAATACCTTTTTGCCTCCGATAGAATTTGCGGTGGAAAATTTAATTCCGCAGGGACTGCATATTTTATCGGGAAGCCCGAAAATCGGTAAATCGTGGTTGGCGCTTATGCTGTGTTTAAAGGTTGCAAAAGGAGAAAAACTTTGGAATTTTGAAACCAAGCAAGGCACTGCACTGTATCTTTGCCTTGAAGACAGCCTTGCAAGAATCCAAAGCAGATTGTTTGACATAACAGACGATGCTCCGCCTAATATCCATTTTGCAACCTTTGCAGAAAGCATCGGCAGCGGCATTGAGGAACAGATTGAAAATTTCTGTTTGAGCAACAAAAATACCAAACTGGTCGTTATCGACACCTTTCAAAAAATACGTACTATCTCAAATGATAATGCCTACGCAAGCGATTACAGAGATATAAGTATTCTTAAAAATATTGCGGACAAGCTGAAAATTGCAATCGTTCTCATACATCATTTGAGAAAGCAAAAAGATGACGATCCGATGAATATGGTGTCGGGCACAACGGGAATTACCGGCGGTGCAGATTCGAGTTTTGTTCTTTGCAAGTCAAAGCGCGCCGGCTCACGGGCAACACTTTATTGCACGGGACGTGATATTGAATATCGGGAACTTGAACTTAATTTTAATACCGGCAGCAAAAGCTGGGAATTGGTTTCCGACAGTGCAGAAAACCCCGAAATACTTCTCGAAAATATTACCGCAACTGTTGTTCGATTTATGCAGAATGAAAAATCTTTTTCGGGAACGCCGGCTGAACTGGCGGAAAAACTGTCAAAATATACTGACGAAGAAATTTCCCCTATCGTTTTGTCAAAAAGGCTCAATCAGAATACCCCGGAACTCAAAGAGTTTGGAATTGCCTATCAGTCCAAACGGAGCAATGGAAAGCGGATAATATTATTATCAAGGGTCCCGCAAAATCCAAATGATGTTGCGGTGAATAGTGCCGATAGTGACGGTAATTCTCATATCCCAATAACCGTCCCTGCCGACCCTGTCGAATAACCTCTTTAAGAGGTTGCAAGCATCGCGCGCGGCTTTACCGCACGCACACTCGCACCGAAAACGGCGCGAACTTTCGGGCGGCAGCCCGTACCCACTTTACAAAGCAAAGGAGGAATAACATGAGGCACAGAAACAAGGTTATATCTATAAGAGCATCAGATGTTGAGTACAATGTAATTAAAAATTTAGCCGACGACGCAAAAGAAACTATGACGGATTACATAATCAAATGTGCGATGCAAAAGAAAATCAATGTGATAGATGTTAAACCCCTGATAACCGAAGTGAAAAGAATCGGCGGCAACATAAACAGACTTACATTGCTTGCGAATATGGGTAAAATAAACTCTGTATATTTGCAAGATGTCAGTGCGGAACTTCAAAACATATATGCCGAACTTCAAAAAATATGCAAGAGGTGTTCGTAAATGGCAATCGTGGTTGCACTGAACAATAAGCGCCAAAGCCGAGCCGGACTGTCGGGTGTTATAAATTATGTTTCAAACGACAGAAAAACACTTTTGCAAAGCGGTGAGAAATTAGTTTCCGGAATAAATTGTTCTCCCCACTCCGCCTACGACGAATTTATGCTGACAAAACACTTGCACTCAAAGACGAACGGCAGATACTTTTATCACTACTGTCAGTCGTTCAGTCCGGAAGAAAAAATCACACCGAAAACCGTACACGAAATCGGCGTCAGACTCGCAAAAGAATGTTTTGACGGGTGTGAAGTAATCGTCGGAACGCACATTGAAAAAAATCATTTGCACAATCACATCATCGTAAACAGCGTCAGTTTTGAAAGCGGAACAAAACTTCATCAGGATAAAAAATCGCTTGAAAATATACGAACCGTCTCCGATAAAATATGCTCCGAATACGGTCTTTCGGTTATAAAACGAAATGAGCAAATATCGTCCGAAACAATGACACACGGCGAATATACGGCGGCAACTCTCGGCAACAGTTGGAAGTTCAGGCTTATAAATACCGTTGAAGCTGCAATGAACATCTGCAAAAACAAGGCGGAATTTATATCCTATATGGAAAGCGAGGGATATAAAGTAAACTGGACAGACGAGAGAAAATCTATTTGCTACACCACTCCCGGCGGCAAAAAATGCAGAGATTACAGACTGCACGAAGATAAGTTTTTGA
>ERZ773194.630-NODE-630-length-44783-cov-10.072371_pt1 | contig 44783 bp, 36 predicted proteins | sample MGYA00511240_ERZ773194 | MGnify/ENA primary metagenome ERZ773194 (study PRJEB29015, sample SAMEA2737774) | human gut metagenome | biome: human gut; feature: human-associated habitat; material: faeces | place: China | collected 2012 ... | reverse complement strand
GTAAATTTACGCAAATTTACCTTCTGCGAAGTATTTTTTGCGTCAAGCAAAAATGCCGTTAATCATCTGATAGGGGAGTGTTACAAATTCATCTTGTTTCTCGGATGATTTTCCTCAAGAATATGACGAATTTTATTTGTGCTGATGTGGGTATAAATTTGAGTAGTTGTAATCGAACTGTGACCGAGTAGCTGTTGAATATATCTTATGTTTACATTTTCGTCCATAAGTGCTGTTGCAAAAGTATGCCTGAACATATGCGGCGTAATATGTAAATCAATTCCGCTCCTTTTGGCATAATCGCATATCATATTTCTTATAGATTGCTCCGAATACCTGTTTTCCAATTTGTTGATGAAAACATAATCGCTATCGCAATCACAAATTTTAATATATTCACTTAAAAGTCTTGATATTTTAACATTAGCAATACACATTATCCGTTCCTTTGAGCCTTTGCCGTAAATGTATATTGTGTTGCTGTTGAGGTCAAGGCTTTTTCTTTTTAGATTGCTGATTTCCGATACTCTCATTCCGGTCGAAAACAGCAGTTCAATAATTATAACATTTCTTAGTGCCGTTTTGTATTGATAACTGCCTTTTGCGTTATTAAGCTGTAAATATGCAAATTTCAAAATACTTTTTATGTTCTCAATCGGAATAGTTTTAGGCAAAGTAATCGGTTCTTTGTATTTCAGCGTGATTTTATGGAAAGGATTTATTTCTATAATGTCCTCAATTTCCATATATCTGTAAAATGCTTTCACGCAGGCAATTTTTCGCTTGGCAGTCTTAGGTTTGTAACGCTGATGAAGTGAGTTTATGTATTTGTTTAGCTCATTCTTGCTAAAGCAATCTTTACTTTGAATATATGAACAAAACTGCTTTAAATCAATTTTATACGCTTTTATCGTTAAGGAATTCAATCCTTTTAAATTAATGCAAACCTTAATGTAATCCTTTGCTTCTTTTTCTATATCTATCATAATAAAACCTCCAAATATACCTGATTTTATTATGATTGCTAATTAGCCAAAAGTCGATGATTTTCGACTATTTTAGTTAGATTTCTTGCAATTATGCCGTATTTTTCTGCATTTAGGCATTTTCTATTGACAAAATAGCAAAAATATGATAATTGAAAATAAATAATTAAAATAATAAATAAAGGATAACTAATAATTATATAGTTAAGAAATATTATGAGAAAAAAAATTAAAAAAACTAGATACCTTAAACTTTTATCAAAAATAATAGCATCATTTCCATTTTTATTGTTAGTAATTATTATTGGTACAATATTTTATATGATTTTTAATAACTTTATAATTAAGCAATTAAAAATCAATTCAAACAATAATGAATTAATATCGGCTATTATTTCTTCTGTTTCAGATTTGTTTTTAGTAAATGGTATTATGGCAATTCCTAATTTAAACAGCAATTTAAAAAAAGCTTATTTTTATTTAGAAAATAGAATATATATATTATCTAGTAGATTACTAAAAAACAATTGGATAAAATCAAAATTTATTTATGCATTTAATCCAACAAAAAAAGTTGCCTATAATTCTCAATCAATTGCCATAAAAAAAATCATAGAAAATTTCGAAAACAACAATAACAATCTTTTCTACATAACTGGTGATTCTTCTGTTGGTAAAACAAGTATGTTGATACTATTGTTTGAAAAATGTGCTGATGAATTGGAAAATTATAAAATTTTAAATAATAATACAATTTATTTATGTAAGTCTAATACGGAAAAACAATTAAAAAATTTTATAATTGATTATTCAATAGGAAAATATAAAAAAAATTATATTTTCATTGATGATCTTGGCGAATTTTCAGCAATTTCTCAAATGAAATTATGGAATGAAGTTGTATATCCGATTTTAAAAAATGATACATGTAATGCTAAAACTATCACACTAGTAACCACAGAAAATAATTCAATAATACGAAACAAAATAATTAACGAATTGGATGAAAATGCATTTTTAAAAATTGTAAAAGGTGAAAAACATCTGAAAAGCATTTCATCTAAGACTATGACTTTTTGCAAAAGGCACAATATTAATAATCTAGATTTACAAAGTTGGATAGAATGTATCTATTCAAATAAGGTTGGCGAAAATTTAATTGACTCTTTGTTTGATAGTAATTACTCATCATTAAGTGTATTATTTATGTGCCTTGTAATTGTCGGAAAGTATTCCAAAATAATAGATACAAAATCAGTAAGAAAAATATACAAAGAGTGCGGATATAATAGAATAAAATTTAATAAGAATTTAAAGCTACTTGTAAAATCAAATGTTATAACATTTTTTCCTTTTTATAAAAACTATATTTATATCGAACAAAATATTTTTAAACAGTTTGTGAATTTTTACAAAAACGATGATTTGTATTTAAAAATCATAAATATATTTGAAAGCAAATATATTATTGAGAATGATTCTGAAAAATGGTTGCTACATTGCGAAAGTTCGTTATTATCAAAAAATTATAATTTTAATTCAATATTATTTTCAAATGCATTTAATTCTGGAAATTTCAATTATTTATTATCTAATCTAAATGAATTGTTAATTGGTTCACCAGAAGGTGAAAAGTATTTACTTAAAGAATTAGCTTACTTAAATGAACGTGTAGGAAATAGAAATATAGCAATAAAATATTTAAAACAACATATAGAAAAAACATATGATATTATTGAAAAATCACAATCTTATTTGTTATTATTTGAAATAGAGCATCATTTTAATCAAGATATTTCCAAAATTAAAGATATTGCAAAATCGCCAGATGTTTTTTTACGATTACAAGGAAAATATTGGTTAGAACATATTAATATTGAAAAGGGCATTTTTAATTATGACAAACTATTTGATATTGTTAACAATTATTCCAACATAGATGATGAATCAAATAGATTAAATTATTATCATATATTAAGAAGAATGTATTCTGATCTTGCCAGAGTTTATTTTTTAAATGGTGAAATTGATAAAAATAAGTTTAATACTTTTGAAAAGAAATTAAAGCAAAGTAAATTATTAAACTATCACATCGAATTTGAAGATTATCTAAACTTACTTACAGTGGCACATTATTTGCATTATGATGTAATATTTCAAATGGGTTTTTATGGACATTTTATGCATGATTGTAATGACAAATATGGTAGTAATCCATGCTTACAAGATTTAATAAATAAAGCCATTAAGGAATATCAAAAATGTGAAGATAATTTCAAAAATTATGGTGATAAAGCTTGGATGACTATTTCAATCAGAAAAAATGAACTATTATTAACAACAAATATTCAACAAATAAAAATAATTGATGAATTAAATAATTTACGAAATATATTTATAAATAATGGGAATAATTTGCATTTGGCATTTATAGATATTGTATTATGTAAAGCAAAATTCCTTCAATATTATTTAAATGAATTTGAATTAGATGAAAGCGAAACTGTAAAAAAATGTAAAAATTTACTCAAAGAGGCAAAAGATATATCACAAAAATTCAATAATAAATACGGTTTATTTAGAGTTGATTTTATCACATGTTTTTTGATTTTTTTTGAGGAGTTGCAAAATGGTGATAAAAATGCGAAAAAAATTTTCAAAAGTAAATTAGTTGAACTAAAATCGAATAATTACCATAGAGAATCCGAAATGATAGAGTATATATTAAAATCAAAAGAAATCAAAACTGATTTAGTTTGCAACTTTTTTAAATATTATCCAATTGTTCTTCAATAACTATATGAATTGTTCTTGCTTTATAATGCTTTTTAAAAAATCATCAGCAGCATATTCCAATGATTTTGAAAATCCATAATTATAACACTTACTAAAAAGTAATGCTAAATCAGATACATTATCTTCTCTTAAACCTTGCTGAATAGCTGCTCCAACTCCTAATCTAAGACCATAATTCAAATTATATGGCAATAATCTATAATTAGTTAAAAATCCTAGTTTCTCCAAATTTAGAAAAGTATTATAACAATTTTCCTTATTATTAAATGTTACCCAAATATGTTGTGTATGTATCTTTGTTGAATCTTTAGGTACGACTGGAAAATTATGATTATATAATTCTGTTTCAAATTTATCACTTATATTAAGCATGTATTTGCTGTATTTCTTTATATCATCAATTCGAGCTATTGATTGAGCAATTTTAAACATTTCACTTGGATGTGAATTTGAAATATAAGTTGCACTACCATTTTCTATTTTTTTCCAATACTCATCTTTATTTTTAGTTGCCAAAAACGCTTTTTGAACTCCTGGATAATTTTTGTGCGTTGATGATAGCAGCAAATTGAACCCCCATTCAAAAGGTGAAATATAATCTTTTGAGATAATTTGTGTAAGGTACTGTGAGCAATCGAAAATACAATATGGTATATTTGTGCCTTTTATCCATGAAAAATCCTCATAATAAAGTCCTTCACTTCTGTCGACAAATGCGTATTTAGGTTTATGATTTTTTATTAATTGCATCGTTTTATTCACGTCAATACAACGATTTAAATTATCTGGAATCATATTAATAACATTATAGCCTAATCGCTTTAATATCTTTTCTGTTGAATAATGTCCACCAGCACATTCGGGTAGTAGCAAAATTGTATCACCCACATTTCCTAATGACATAAATGTGATAATATGTGCATGTAAACCTGACAAAAAACGGATATCTATATCTTCTGAATTCAACACATTACACCAATTATTTTTATACTTATTTAATTGTAATGTATATTCATTTCTTCCAGCAAAAATTATTTTATTATCGTCAGTTCTTATATCATCCGAAACATAAAAGCCACTTATATTATTAAAATCCTTTCTCATATACATAGGAAAATTTTCTGTTGGATTCAGAATCAATTTGTTAGTCATATTCAATCCTTTCAACAAAGTATAATTATTAGTTATCCTTCATTAACAACCAAACATCTGTATATAGTTAAAAGCCTGTCGGTTAAAATCGGCAGGCTTTTTTGTATATATAGAACAAAAACGGAGGTGTTTTTAACGAAACAAACAAAAGTAATTGCAATATGCAATCAAAAAGGCGGTGTAGGAAAAACTACAACCGCCTTAAATTTTGGAGTCGGTCTTGCAAATGAGGGTAAGAAAGTCTTGCTTATCGACTGTGACCCACAAGGTGATTTAACAACAGCTTTGGGTTGGCGAGATACAGACGAACTTTCGGTTACTCTTGCAGACAAACTCGTCGAGTATATTGAAGAAAGAAACAAGAACCCTGCAAACGGTATTCTTCACCATAAAGAGAATATTGATTTACTTCCGGCTAACCTTGATTTGTCGGCTCTTGAACTTAGTTTGGTCAATACAATGAGCCGTGAAACCGTGCTGAAAGGTTATGTGAATTCAATCAAAGCTGCGTATGATTATGTAGTTATTGATTGTATGCCGTCTTTGAGCGTGCTTACGGTAAATGCGTTAGTTGCTGCCGATTCGGTTATTATTCCCGTTCAGTCGCAATTCCTTGCAGCTAAAGGTATGACACAACTTGTTAAAACTATAAGTAAAGTTAAAAGACAAATTAATCCGTCACTTAAAATTGACGGTGTTTTGCTTACACTTGTAGATGGCAGAACTAACCTTTCCAAAAGTACAAAGGAAGCTATCGTAAATGACTACGGCAAATATCTTAAAATTTTTGATACGCAGATACCTATGGGTATTAAAGCGGCTGAAACTGCAATAAGCGGCAAATCAATATTCGCTTATGATAAAAACAGTAAGGTCGCAAAAGCGTATGTGGACTTTACGAAGGAGGTGTTGAAACTTGAGCGAAAAGAGAAAAACAGACTTCAGTCTGAACAGGCTCGATGATTTATTTACATCACAAAGCGAACGAGAAAACGGACTTACTCCGACTATAAAAGATATTCCGCTTGAAAAACTTGTGCCGTTTCCTAATCATCCGTTTAAAGTGCGTGATGACGAAGAAATGAATAAACTTGTTGAAAGTGTTTCTGAAAACGGAGTGTTGGTTCCTGCTATTGTTCGTGAGAAAGATAATGGTGATTATGAAATCATCTCAGGACACAGACGAAAATTTGCAAGTGAGATAGCCGGCAAAAGCACATTGCGTTGTATCGTTTCAAATTTGGACGATGATGCCGCAACAGTCATTATGGTTGACAGCAATATCCAAAGAGAAAACATTTTACCGAGTGAAAAAGCATTTGCATACAAAATGAAATTGGATGCGATGAACAGACAAGGTAAACGCACAGACTTAACTTTTTCCCAAAATGGGAAAAAGTTAAATTCGGCAAATTTGCTTGCAAAAGATACAGGCGAAAGTAAAACACAGATATATAGATATATAAGTCTTACAAAACTTATACCAGAATTGTTGCAAATGGTTGATGAGGGTAAAATGAAAATGTTGCCGGCTGTTGAAATATCGTTTCTTGATAAAGAATGTCAGCAAGATTTGTTGGAAGCAATAGAAAGCGAATGTTGTACTCCGTCTCACGCACAAGCTATTCGTATGCACAAGATGTTTAACGACGGAGAACTCAACGGCGACACTATCCTTGATGTTATGTGTGAATTGAAACCTAATCAACAGGAAAGGCTCATAATTCCACATAAGACGCTGGAAAAGTATATCCCTAAATCTGTTGCTCCTGAGAAAAGGCAAGATTATGTATGCAAGGCTTTGGAGCATTACAACAAGTTTCTGAAAAGCAGAGCCGAAAGGGACAGCAGATAGCAGGAGTATATTTTTTCTATCCCCCTCTTTTCAATATACCCCCTTATTTAACATACAAACTTGCAGAAAAGAAAGAGCCTTATAAATCAAATAAAGGAATGATGTGTATGATTTAATAAACGCACCTTTGCCGAAATTACCAAAATCTGTTAAATTGGCGGTGAAAGCAAAGGAGGAATGCTTAATGAAAAAGTCAGTGATTTTGTGTATGGTAGCAGCTGTGTTAGTCAGCGTATTCGTAGGTTGTTCGGTTAAGAACAGTGATGTAAATGAAAATGCTGAAACAAGTTCTTTTTCTGCAAGTAAAGAAAGAACACTGCCAATTTCGACTGCTGAAAATGATACGAAAGCCGATACAACAACTACTGCTCCAACTACAAATGCAAAAATAACGAGCACAACTTCAAACAAGATTGAGTTGAGTGAAACAACCACGAAAAAAAAGGTTGTGTCTACAACATCAAAACCTGTTCAAACAACAAAATCTACAACACGGCATACAAAAAAAGCAACGACTACATCAAAACAACCAACAACCCAAAAAGCAAGTCAATGCAGTAATAACAATAATCACTCAATGAAATGCGGCAATATGGGCAGATGGTTTGACAGCAAATCGGATGTTAAAGCATATGTTGATTCGATAATGAAATCTTGGGCAGATAAATGGGAAAGCGGAGAAATATCCGATGATGAATATTTTGCTAACTGCCCACAAGGCTATGAATGCTGGAGCTGCGGTTACTGCGGTAAATGGACAGGCAATTTCAAATAAAAAATATCATAAATTTAACCTGAGAAGATGTAACAATCTTCTCTTTTTTTATGTCTGAAAACAGGCAGAAAGGAAAAGTTATGAAAGATAAATTCAAAAGTTTAGGCAAAAGAATTGTTGCACTTCTTTTGTCGGTATTAACAGTTACGATAATGTTTCCGTTAAGTGCTTTTGCAGCAACGGAAAACCTCGGTGCGGTGTCGGGTATGAAGAAACTTGACATCAGCGTTTCAAAACATTACGGACACGAACTTCATACTACGAAAAAAGGCGGTACAACTTATCCGCTTTTCTGTATTGAATACGATACAACCTCACCGAGTTCGTCATATCTTAAAGGCAAAAAAGCTATGGCAAGTGACACGGCAATTAAAGCTGCAAAGTGGATATTTGCAGGATATTATCTTGAACACGGCAACTCGATAGATTGGCAGGATATGGCTTACTGTCAGAAAAAAGTGTGGTCTATCTTCGGTTCTGATACAAGCTGGGATTTCAGCGACGGCGGATACAAAGCGTGGTGTGACAAGGCACAGGACAGAATGGACAACCTAAATAAAAAGCCGTCATTCAATAATACCAATGTCGGAACAGTTGTTGCGGGAAACAGCCTTACCGTTACTGATACAAACAAGGTGCTTTCCGATTATCCTGCATTCACAAAAAAAGGAAGCGGTTGGAGCATTACCCACAGCAAAAATTCAAATTCATTAACAATTAAGGTTGATAAATCTTGTACTGCATCAAGCTTTAAACTTGATAACGGTGAATATTACAAAGATGGTACAGGCGATGACGATGAACTTTTGCTTTACTATCCCTATGGCAGTGAATCATATCAAAAACTTATCTATTCGGCATATTATGACCCTGTTTCAATGGCATTTTCGGGTTCAATTACTCCACTCGGTGATATGAAACTTGTTAAAACTTCCGAAGACGGTATTGTAGCCGGTATTAACTTTACTGTCACAGGTGCTAAGGGGTTTTCAAAAACCGTCACAACAAATGCAAACGGCGAAATCGATATTTCTGATTTAACTCCCGGAACATATACGATTACGGAAGAAAACATTGACAGATATGTACCTAATCAATCGCAAACTATAACTGTTTCAAGCGGTAAAACATCATCGGTCAGCTTCTATAACATACTCAAAAAATTCAGAGTAACCGTTACAAAACAAGATTATGAAAAAGGACACGCACAAGGTGACGCAAAACTCAGCGGTGCAGTATATGGTTTATTCAAGGGTAATGACCTTGTTGCTCAATATACAACTAACCAAAACGGTTCATTCACTACCGACTATTATGTTTGCGGAACAGATTGGACGATAAAGGAAATTACTCCGAGTGAGGGATATTTGCTTAATGATACGGTGTATAAGGTAGGTGCAGACCCGAAAGATTATACAGTTGAATACAATAACGTTCCCGATATGACTGTTATGGAGCAAGTTATCAAGGGTAAAATCAGCATTATCAAACATACGGATGATGGTGAAACTCAAATCGAAACACCCGAAAAAGGTGCAGAGTTTCAAATCTACTTGAAGTCATCAGGTTCATTTGTAAATGCCGACAAAGATGAACGAGATACCATTGTTTGCGACGAAGATGGCTTTGCAAGTACAAAACTACTTCCGTACGGCGTCTATACAGTTCATCAAACTAAAGGCTGGGCAGGTCGAGAACTTATCACCGATTTTGATGTGTTTATCAATACAGACGGCAAAACATACAAATTCCTTATCAACAACAAGGATTTTGAATCGTATCTCAAGGTAGTTAAACTTGATAAGGAAACGGGTAAACGAATCCCATACGAGGGTGCAGCATTCGAGATTTACGATAGTGATAACCACAGAGTTACAATGCAGTACACCTACCCTCAAGTGACATCAATTCATACCTTTTACACTAACAAAGAGGGATATTTAATCACACCTGAAAAGTTGCCGTATGGTGATTATACTCTTAAAGAAGTACAAGCGCCGTACGGATATATTCTTGACGATACACCGATTCAGTTTTCTATCAGTCAAGAAAATTCATCAACCGATACAGGTGTTACCGTAGTTAAAGTTAAGGCACGAGATGTTGCACAAAAAGGTGTAATCAATATCACTAAAACAGGTGAGATTTTTTCATCTGTTGAAGAAAATAACGGTGTATATACTCCGAAATACAGCGTTGGTAATCTTAAAGGTGCGGTGTTTGAAGTCTATGCTGCCGAAGATATAACCACTCTCGACGGTACGGTAAGATATGAGCAAGGTACTTTGGTTGATACAGTCACAACTGATGATGACGGTGTGGCTAAATCTAAGGAACTTTATCTCGGTAAATATACAGTTATTGAAAAGACTGCACCTAACGGCTATGTTCATAATGCCGCCGAGTATGATGCCGAACTCACCTATGCAGGACAGAATGTTTCCGTTACCTCAACCGACCTTTCGGTGTATAACGAAAGACAAAAGGTCGCTGTATCACTTAAAAAAGAAATGGATGAAGATAAGACTTTCAACCTCGGTAAAAATAATGAAATCTCATCCGTTCAGTTTGGCGTTTACGCAAACGAAGATATTAAAGCAAGTAACGGCGATGTTATTCCAAAAGACGCTTTAATTACCTTTGCAAACTGTGATAAAAATGGAAGCATTGTCTTTGACTGTGACTTGCCCGTAGGCTTTAAGTGGTACGCAAAAGAAATCGCAACCGATGCGCACTATATCTTATCCGATACAAAATATGAGTTTGATACCGAATATCAAGGTCAGGACATAAAGGTTATTGATATTAAAATCAATAACGATAAAGCTATTGAAAACAATTTCATTTATGGTTCTGTTAAAGGCTTAAAAGTCGATAGAGAAACGCAGGAAGTAATCAAGGGAGCAACCTTTGGTTTGTTTAAATCAGACACTACCGAGCTTACAGAAGAGAATGCAATCTTAACTGCCGTTACCGATGAAAGCGGTATCTTCGCATTTAACAATGTTCCTTTCGGCGAATACCTTATCAAAGAACTCAAGCCTGCCGACGGCTATCTTGATAATGAAGATGTATTTACTGTAATAATCAAAGATAACGAGCAAGTGGTTGAACTTACTGCAATCAATGATAAAGTGCCCGAACTGAAGACAACGGCAACCGTTAATGGTAAAAAGGAAACAGTTGCAAAAGGCGAAATAATTATAAAAGATACTGTTGAGTACAAGCATTTAGTACCTAATACCGAATATGTTATCAAAGGCACATTGATGGATAAAGCCACAGGCAAGCCGTTCAAAGTTAAAGGTAAAGAAATCACTTCAACCGTTAAGTTTGTACCCGATAAGGCAGACGGCAAAGTAGAAGTCACCTTTACTTTTGACGGTTCGGCTATTAAAAAGGATACCGAGCTTGTAGTGTTTGAGACATTGTACCGTGATAATGTTGAATTAACTGCTCATGCCGATATTGACGATAAAGGTCAGACCGTAACGATTAAGCCGTATATTCCTCATAATCCGAAAACGGGAGATGATAGGAATATCAATCGTATTTTAGGTATTGCCGGTGCTTCTCTTGTCGGTATCGCAGGCTGTGTATATTTATTTATCAAGAGAAAGAAAAAAGGAGGTAAAAGATAATGACGGTCAAAACGATTGTGTCTATTGCGCTTGTTGTCTTTATTGTTGCAGGGCTTGTATTTCTTCAAGTCAGAAATAAAAAGAAAAACGATAATTAAACTTATTTGGGCGGTAACTTTGGTTGCCGCCTTTAATATATACGGAGGTAAAAATGGATACAGATTTCCAAACAAAAATGAAAGTGCTTTTAAAGCTGTTTAAGGCAGGCAAATACAGTGAGGCAGATATTTTGAATATGAAAACAGAAGAAATGCTTGATTTGCCGAATGTTTCTATTAAAGAAATTAAGGTTATATGTGCCATTAAAGAAGCTGTGAAAAAGCACACGCTTTATTCATATCTCGGAGGTAAACAAGATGAAAGGTGATGACTATGGCTACAAGGTTTGAACTCATTTCTGCTCTTTATGATGATGTTTCAAAGGATGTTATCCGTTCGCCGAGTAATTGGCAGGAGTTTTTGAAAAGTTCTTGCAATAACTACGGACTGCCTTTTAGTGAGCAACTTCTTGTTTATGCTCAAAAGCCTGACGCTGTTGCAGTTTTACCTATGGCAAGCTGGAATAGGAGGTTTGGCAGATGGATAAATAAAGGTGCTAAAGGCATTGCACTTTTTGATGTGTCAAATAAAAACTACCCAAGGCTAAAATATGTGTTTGATGTCAGCGATACACACGAGGGCGAGCATGCAAAAGAAGTCCCTATTTGGCATATGAAAGACGATTACACCAATAATGTAATTAAGACACTTGAAAACGTTTTCAGTGCAGTTGATAACCAATCCGATTTAGGCAGTGCCGTCATCTCTGCTTGTGAAAACGCTGTAAGTGACAGTTTATCCGATTATCTTTTTGAACTTTGCAATGCAAAACAAGACAGTTTTCTTGAAGATTTCTCTGATGATATTATTTCATCAAAGTTTCGTAAATTGGTTTCAAACAGCGTTTCGTATACGGTTCTCTCAAGGCTTGGTGTTGACGCCGATTTAATGCTTGATACGGAAGATTTTGAGGATGTTGTTAATTTCAATACACCAAATACTTTTAATGCCCTCGGTGAAGCAACAAACAATATTTCAAAAACAGCACTCCTTGAAATATCAAAAACCGTATTTGCACTTGAAAAAGAAAATCGCATATTTGAAAAAACTTCAACAAGTCCCTACAATAAAGATGAAAACAAAAACGAAAGGAGCAATTCAAATGAAGATAACATACACACAAGTCGGAGAACAGTTTTATCCGAACTTGATTATGCCGACAAAGACGGAACAAATGGGATATTACGCACAGAAAAGACAGGAATATCTCAAAAATCACAAGAAAGCGATATTCACAACTTTATTGACAACCTGCAAGCTGATGGAACACCTGATGTCGATTCAGGAGCAAGCACAGCAGATGGAAGAACAAATTATAACTCAGATGGCAAAAGCACAGGGAGTGACAGAGAAACTCAAGCAAACGGATATGATGACTTGGGTAGGAATGATGAACAATATCAAGAACTCGGCGAGGGAAACAGTCTTGAACGAACTGATTTACACAATGTAACCGATGAACTGCCACCGTTTGTTGACGAACAGGCTATCGGATATATGCTCAGCAATCCCGATGATGATTTGGTGCAAAGAAAACCTACAATCATCAAGACTTACCAAACTACCAAAAAGGATAATGAACTTATAAACTATACCAAAACGCTGTATCCAAGACGGTTTGACGAGTACGATAAATTCAATAAGCACTTTGGCTTTACATTAGCCGATAACGGACTTCTTATGTATGAGGGTAACTACAAAACCCGAACTAAGGAGTCCGTTTTTTCGTGGGATATTGTTATCAGTATCATTAAAGAACTTATCAATGACGGCAAGTATCTTGATACGGAAAAGGAAGAAAAAACGCAACTTGATTTGTTCAGCTTTTCTTATGATAACGAGCCTGTATATGATGAAATACCTCAAACATCACTTTTTACTGATTTTGGCATATCACAACAGATTATTGATGAAGCACTATGCTGTGGATTCAACGATAAAAACAGCAGAGTACAAATAGCTATGCACTTCAGACGGGACAGAGGTGTTGAGTATAACGCAAGAATGCTTAAATTTCTTTACGGCACTAACGGTGCAGGCTTTGTCTTTAACGGTGAAAAGGTATCCTTTTGGTATGATGAAAACGGTATTAGTATTGCTAAAGGCACATCTGCTAAAACAAGTACGGCAACACATCTCACTTGGGAGCAAGCGGCTGTTCGTATTCGTGAACTTCTTGATGTCGGCAGATATATGCCGCAGTATGAACTTGATAAGGTTGATGACTACGAACTCAATAAAGTTGCCGACAGGCTTACAGAATTTATCCGTGATTTGAGTGACGATTATCCCAATAAAGATAATTGTCTGCAATCAATACAAAAAGAAATTGACGGTGTTTTCGGCTATCCCGATATGGTTGAAAAAATTACCGATATGCTCAAGGATGACGAAAAGCGTGCTCAAATTTTCAAAGAGTACGACAAGCTGATGGATGACTACAATGCCGGTATGAAAATCGTTCGCTTTAATTATGCAGCTCAATATTCTATACCGTATATTGCAGAAATTATTGAGGGTATGAAACGAGAGCCTATTCCGTTTAAAGCTGAATCGGGTTATCTGCCTGACAGAAAAATGTTCATCTCACAAGATGAGATAGATAAGATTATCATAAACGGTAAAAACAGCCACGCTTACAGGCTTGAAACCTACACCTATTTTGTTAATCACCCTGATAAAGCCGATAGAATTAAATATGTAGGCAAGGATAATCAAAGCGGATATTTAGGCGGTAATGACAGCGTTAATAAAACAACAAAAGGTATTGAATTCAGCCACGGCTCGGTTATGGAGCCTTATGCAAAAGTTCTTATTAAATGGAGCGATGTTGCAAAAAGAATCGATACTCTTATCAAGCAAAACAAATTCGTAACGCAAGAGGATATTGACGCTATACCCGATATATACAAAAACGAAATATCAAGAGATTTGGAATCATTCTTTGAAGGTTTATCTGAAAATGACGCTAAGCCTTATCCGAACGATATTGAACCATACAAGGTTTCAAGAATTATCAAGGCTCAACTTGATAACCCACAGGCACTTGATGATATTGAAAATATGATGTCAAATGCTTTGGCTCTTATGGATAAAGATGACAGAATGTATCAGTACCGTAAGCAAATCTATGATGACTTTATAGCTTACAAAAACGGCACATTCAAACTTTATGATTATCCAAACCTTGCATCAAAAGTAAAACAACCGGGTAAGTTTACTAAACCGGCAGAAAAAGAAAAGGTTGATGCAGAAACCAAGCCCGTTGTGTCGAAAGTTGATGATGGTTTAGATTTAATCGGTGAAGAAATAGATATTGACAGCAGACACTTTGTTATTGATTCTGTCAGTAACGGTTATGTATCTATGGCTGACCAAACCTTTGCCAATGGTTCAGGCTTTCCTATCTTTCGCAGAGAAACCGTTGAATTTGTAAGACAATATTTACCGACAGAAAAAGAACAGATTATTCCCACTCAAAATACAAAACAGAATACTGAATATAGTCAGTGGGATATTCATCCAGAAATTCCTGTTGAGCAAAGGCACGATTTTGATTTTGACGCACATCCTGTTGAGGTTGTAGGTAAAAAAGAACGCTTTCGCAGAAATATGGAGGCTATCAAGGTTCTGAAAAAATGTGAAGCCGATAATCGTTTTGCAATACCCGATGAACAAATCGTTCTTTCAAAATATGTCGGTTGGGGCGGTATTCCCGAAGCGTTTGATGAAAACAATTCGTCTTGGGCAAATGAATACAAGGAACTCGTTGAAGTGCTGTCACCTGATGAGTACGCACACGCTCGTGAAAGTACATTGACTGCTTTCTATACTCCTCAAGAAGTAGTTAAGGCTTGCTATGATATTGCCGAAAATCTTGGATTTAAACAAGGCAATATTCTTGAGCCATCTTGCGGTATCGGTAATTTTATCGGTATGAAACCAAAGAGTATGGTTGACAGTAAGGTTTACGGTATTGAACTTGATTCTGTTTCGGCAGCTATTGCACAACAGCTTTATCAAACTGCAAGTATTATTAATAACGGATATGAAAAGGTGGATTTACCCGATAACTTCTATGACCTTGTCACTACTAATGTACCTTTTGGCGATTTTAAAGTATCGGATAAGAAATACGATAAGCACAACCCGCTTATTCACGATTACTTCTTTATGAAGTCGCTTGATAAAGTCAGAACAGGCGGCATAATGATACTCATTACCTCTAAAGGCACTATGGATAAAGAAAGCAGTAATATCAGGAGATATATTGCTCAAAGAGCAGACCTTCTCGGTGCAATAAGACTTCCTAACGATACTTTTAAGGACAATGCAGGCACAGAGGTAGTATCGGATATTCTTGTTCTTCAAAAGCGTGACAGAATGCTTGATATTGAGCCTGATTGGGTACAGCTTGATAATACCGAAGACGGTATCAGAATGAATAAATACTTTGTTGATAATCCCGATATGGTGCTCGGTAATATGAAAATAGTTTCAGGCCGTTTCGGTCCGGAATCAACTTGTATTCCTTATGAGGATAGAAATCTTGAAGAACTGCTTGACGTGGCTGTTAAGAATATTCAAGGACAAATTACAGAGGTGCAAATCGGTGATGAATTTGAAGAAGATTTATCTATTCCGGCATTACCTGATGTTCGTAATTTTTCATATACTGTTGTAGACGGAAAGATATACTTTAGAGAAAATTCAAAAATGACGCCTGTTGATGTATCCGCTACTGCCGAGAATAGAATCAAAGGTATGATTTCCATTAGGGACAGTACCCGAAAACTCATTGAACTTCAAACCGATGATTATCCTGAAGAAGACATACTTGCAGAACAGAAAAATCTTAATGAACTGTACGATAAGTTTACGGCAAAGTACGGCTTAATAAACAGCAGAGCAAACAAGTCGGCATTCGGCGAAGACGCTTCGTATCACCTTATATCTGCTCTTGAAATACTCGGAGAAAACGGCGCTCTTGAACGAAAAGCAGATATGTTCACTAAAAGAACTATTAAACCTCATATTCCCATAACAGAGGTTGATACTCCTTCGGAAGCACTTGCAGTATCTATGGGTGAACGGGCAAAGATTGATATTGAATATATGAGCAGTCTTTGCCATAAGTCCGAAAAAGAGATTTATGATGAACTTCAAGGCGTAATATTCCTTAACCCTGAATACAATGCCGATAATCCTACTGCTCAAAAATACTTGATGGCAGACGAATATCTTTCGGGTAATGTAAGAGCAAAACTGTGTTTTGCAAAAGCTATTGCAAAGACACAGCCTGAATATCAAATCAATGTTGAATCACTTGAAAAGGTACAGCCTAAAGATTTAACGGCAAGTGAGATTGATGTCAGGTTAGGTGCTACTTGGCTTCCTGTTGATGTTGTTGAGAATTTTATGTATGAATTACTTGAAATTCCGTACTATTGCAAGTTAAATATCAAGGTGAATTTTTCGCCTTTTAGCAGTGAGTGGAACATTACAAACAAAAGCGGTGACAGAGGAAATGTTAAAGCAAACAGCACTTATGGTACAAGCCGTATCAATGCTTATCAAATTATTGAGCAAACATTGAATCTTAAAGATGTCCGTATTTTTGATTATGTTATTGATGACGACGGTAAGAAAAAGCCTGTGCTTAATAAGAAAGAAACAGCTATTGCTATGGAAAAGCAAGACGCAATTAAACAGGCGTTTAAGGACTGGATATGGGATGACCCTGAAAGGCGTAACCGTTTGTGTGAAATGTATAACGAGAAGTTCAATTCAATCAGACCCCGTGAATATGACGGCAGTCACCTTATCTTTCCAAATATGAATCCCGAAATCACCTTAAGACCTCATCAATTAAACGCTGTTGCTCACAGCCTTTACGGTGGCAACACACTTCTTGCACACGCTGTCGGTGCCGGCAAGACTTATGAGATGATTGCAATAGCCGAAGAATCAATTCGTCTCGGCTTATCAAGTAAATGTATGATTGTTGTACCTAATCATCTTACCGAACAATGGGGTGCAGATATTCTCACTCTCTATCCGAATGCAAAGGTACTTGTGGCAACTAAAAAGGATTTTGAAAAGAAAAACAGAAAGCGTTTTTTATCCCGAATTGCTACAGGTGATTATGATTTGATAGTTATAGGTCATTCACAGTTTGAAAAAGTGCCTATGAGTATTGAAAGGCAGCAAAAAATTCTTCAAAGGCAACTTGACGAAATTATCGAGGGTATTTCCGAACTCAAATACCAAAGAGGTCAAAACTTCACCGTAAAGCAGCTTGAAAAGGCTAAAAAGAGCATTCAAGCAAAACTCGATAAATTAAACGACCAAAGCAGAAAAGACGATATTGTGACCTTTGAGGAGCTTGGTGTAGACAGATTGTTTATTGACGAGGCACATTATTTCAAAAACCTTTTCCTGTATACAAAAATGCGTAATGTCGGCGGTATAGCACAGACAGAAGCACAAAAGTCAAGTGACCTATTTATGAAAACACAGTACCTTGATGAAATTACTGGAGGTCGAGGTGTAGTATTTGCGACAGGCACACCAATCAGTAACAGTATGGTTGAGCTGTATACAATGCAAAGATACTTGCAGTACAATACGCTTTGCCGACACGATTTACAGCACTTTGATGCTTGGGCGTCAACCTTCGGCGAAACGATAACCGCCATTGAATTAACTCCCGAAGGTTCAGGTTACAGACCGAAAACCCGTTTTGCTAAGTTCTATAACCTGCCTGAACTGATGTCAATGTTCAAAGAAGTGGCTGACATTCAAACTGCCGATATGCTTAAACTTCCCGTACCTAAAGCTGAATACAAAAATATTGCCGTTAAACCGTCGGACATTCAAAGTGAAATGGTTAAATCACTTTCAGAGCGTGCAGAAAAGGTGCGTAACGGCGGTGTTGACAGCAGTCAGGACAATATGCTCCTTATCACAAATGACGGCAGAAAACTCGCTCTTGACCAAAGAATGATTGACCCATTGTTACCCGACTTTGAGGGCAGTAAGGTCAATGCTCTTGTTGATAATGTATATCGTATTTGGAATGAAACAACACCAAACAAGTCGGCACAACTTATCTTCTGCGACTTATCAACACCTAAGTCAACCAATGATTTTTCCGTGTATAACGATATTAGAGATAAGTTGATAAAAAAAGGTATTCCGCCCGATGAGGTACAATTCATTCACGATGCGAATACAGAAACGAAGAAAGCCGAGTTATTCAAAAAGGTACGTTCAGGTGAAGTCAGAGTTCTTATGGGTTCAACTCAAAAAATGGGTGCTGGCACCAATGTGCAAAACAAATTGATTGCCATGCACGATTTAGATTGCCCTTGGAGACCTGCCGATTTGGAGCAACGAGCCGGAAGAATTATTCGTCAAGGTAACGAAAACTCTAAAGTGGAGATTTACCGTTATGTAACAGAGCAAACCTTTGACGCATATCTTTATCAGCTTGTCGAGGGTAAGCAAAAGTTTGCTTCGCAGATTATGTCGAGTAAATCACCGGTTAGATCTGCCGAAGACATTGACGAAACAGCGTTATCCTATGCCGAAATCAAAATGCTTGCAACAGGTAATCCCTACATCAAGGAGAAGATGGACCTTGACATTCAGGTGCAAAAACTTCGTATGTTAAAATCAAACTTTTTATCGGAAAGATATTCTCTTGAAGACAAGGTGCTTAAAGATTTTCCCCGTGATATTGCAAGATACACATCGAGGATTGACGGCTTTGTTAAGGACATAGCTACTGCAAAACAGAACCCAAAGAGTATTGCCGATACCTTTGTCGGTATGATTGTAAACGGTGTTAGGTATGACGAAAAGGCAGACGCAGGACAAGCTATAATTGATGTATGCAAGACATTATCTGACAGCAATACTTATCCTCTCGGTGAGTACAGAGGTTTCAAAATGGAAGTTCACTATGAACCGTTCAGTCATCAACACAGAGTTGAAATCAAAGGCGCAATTTCTCATCAAGGTGTGCTTGGCTCTGACCCATTAGGCAACATTACCCGTATTGATAATGTAATTGACGGTTTAGAAAAGGTTCTTGAAAATGAAAAAGCAGAGCTCTCAAACAGTCAAAAACAGCTTGAAATTGCAAAAGAACAACTCCAAAAACCGTTTTCAAGAGAGGATGAACTCAAACAAAAAGAAGCACGGTTAAGCGAACTTAACGCACTTCTTAATGTTGATAAGAAAGAAAATGAGATTGTTAATGATGACAACGAAATAGTCAATGATTCTCCTCAGCGAAGTGAAGTTGACAGGGAAGCAAGGTGAACACAGCCGATTGTTTTAGAAATAAAGCAATCGGCTTTTATAATTTAAGGAGATGATTAAATGCTTAGCGAAGAACAACTCGACAATATGCTCTATGAAAAAATGCAGAAAGAGTATGATTCGTTTCTTGAAAAAATCAAATCCAAGCAGTCGGTAAAACCCAATCAAGCTATTGAATCAGCTTATGAAATCGTATATAAGCAAGACATTTTGTATTGCTTTGAAGATGACGATTTGAATTTAAACTACAAAGAAAAGAAGCACTTGTTGTCAAAGAAAAGACCGCTTGAATTTCTTTATCAAGAGTGGCTTGCGACTGATTGTACTCATATGCAAATGATTCGTGATTGTATTAAGGACAGCACCGAGCACGATTTAGAACTGACTCAAAAGCAAAAGCAAAAATACAGAGAGGAGCGATGACCTTGCCATACTATCCAAAAGAAGTAATTGAAAAAGCAAAGGAAATGGACTTGCTCACATATCTTCAAAACTACGAACCTGATGAGCTTGTTCACTTTTCAGGTGATACCTATTGTACTAAAGAACACGACAGCTTAAAAATATCAAACGGGCTTTGGTGTTGGAATTCAAGAGGTATAGGCGGCAAAAGTGCAGTTAAATATTTGACCGATGTCAAGGGATATTCTTTTATCGACGCAGTTAAAATTATCGTTGAAAAAGAAAAATTGCAGCCGCCGGTTAAAGCGATTGCACCTAAAAAGAAGCGAGTATATAACCTCAAACTGCCACCAAAAAGTCCAACAGATTATAAGGTTAAAGAGTACCTGACCGGCAGAGGTATTGATGAAAGCATCATAGATTATTGCCTTGAGCATAACCTTATATTTGAAAGTTTACCATATCATAACGCTGTCTTTGTAGGTTTCAATGAACAAAATAAGCCTAAGTATGCAGCGTTTCGTGCAACGGAGAACAAAAGAATTATGGGCGAATGTGCAGGAAGTGATAAGTCATATTCCTTTAAATTGACAAATGATAATGCAAATATTCATCTGTTTGAATCTGCAATCGACCTTTTGTCTTATGCCACTCTTGTTAAAATGCACGGTAAAGATTGGCAAAATGTTTCGATGATTTCTCTTGCAGGTGTGTATACGCCTAAAGAAAAAATTGAAGAAAGTAAGATACCTAAAGCACTTGTGACATATCTTAAAACTCATCCGTATATTGAAAAAATATACTTGCATCTTGACAGTGACTATGCCGGAAGATTAGCCACAAAAACATTAAAAATCATTTTACCAACTGAATATCCCAATATTGAAATCGTTGACAACCCTGTTCCGAGAGGAAAAGATGTCAACGATTTTTTGCTTTTAAGTAAAGGCATGAAGCCGGTTGTATCTGAAAGGAGAATACCAAGTGGACGAAGAAAACTTGATAAAGGTATTGCTCGTTGAACCGTTTGACAAGCCAAAGATAATTACAATAGAAAACAATTATCAGGCGATTAGTGAAATTATCTGCGGTGATGTAGATGAATATATGCCGTTTGAAGATGATGTTGCCTTGCTTTGTAACGCCGACGGTAAAAGACTTTCTCTTTCTGCAAGTCACACCGTAACTGACACTGAAACAGGTAAAACAGAACTCATATACGGCAGTTTTATCCTTGTAGGTGCAAGCGAATTTGATACCGAATATCATTCGTTAGATGATGATTTGATTGATAAATATATGGATTTATTCAGTAAATGAAGCAGCATAATACTATGCTGACTTGTCTTAGCGAGCAGTCCGTTTATACTCCTAATGAGTATAAACAGCTCGTTAGGGGTTGCCCCCTAATACCCCATAAATACAAACAGAAAGGACAAACATTATGAAAACAATTTTAATATCAACAGTAACATTTATTATCGGAGGTTTTTCAGGCATTGTTACTATGTATTTAGTTCAAATCAATCGTGTAAACGGTAATGAAAGATTTGAGGAGGATGACTTTGATGAGGAGAGATATTAAAAAGCAGTTTTGGTTTAATGAGAAAGAAGCCGGTGCACTTGAAGAAAAAGCAAATGACACCTGCCTTACCGAAGCGGCTTTGGTAAGACTTCTTGTTACAGGATTCATTCCTGTGTCAAAGGATAATGCAAAAATATATAGCCTGACAAAAGAACTGTCGGCTATCGGTAATAATATAAATCAAATTGCAGTTAAGTGTAATTCACTCGGCTTTGCCGAAAAGGAAAGGCTTTTCAAAAAGGTTGATGAGCTTGACAAACTTCAATTTGAACTCGAAACGGAGTTTCTCTCACCAAAGGTTGATGAAAGATGGCGGTAAGTAAAATATGGGCTGTTAAATCAAGACTTGATAAAGTGCTTGACTATGCCGCCAATCCCGATAAAACAGGTTTTACCGAAGATGAATTGAAAGATGTAATTGACTATGCCAAAAACTTTGATAAAACAGACGGCGAAAAATTTGTGACGGGAATTAACTGTAATCCGAGAATAGCATATACACAGTTTCAAAATACAAAAAAGAGATTTAATAAAACTGACGGTATACTTGCTTATCACGGATATATGAGTTATGCAAAAGGTGAAATCACTCCACAAAAAGCACACGATATAGGTGTTGAATATGCAAAGCGTGTTTGGGGAGATAAGTATGAAGTTATTATCACAACTCACTTAAACACAGACTGCTATCACAATCATTTTGTTGTCAATTCGGTTTCTTTTGTTGACGGTAAAAGATGCAGAGAAAAAACTTGGTTTATTCTTCGTCACGAAATAGATAAGATTTGCAAAGAGCATAACTTGTCTGTTGTAGAAAACGGTATAAGAAATTCAGCACCTCAATATCTTACTGCAAAAGAACAAGCAGGAATGCCGACAAGATATAACCTTGCAAAAGAAGCACTTGATGTTGCAATCGAAAACAGTAAGAGCATAAAAGAACTTGAATACAATCTTAAAAAACTCGGTTACAGTTGTAATTTTAATGTAAATCATAAGTATTGGACTGTGACACCGAAAGGATATGACAGACCTGTCAGAACATATAGGCTTGGTGAAAAGTATTCAAAGGAAAATATTTTGAATGCCGTTTTGGAAAATAACAGACCTGTAAAATATAAACCGTTTGTGCAAGGTCAGGTGCAATATAAACTTTCAACAAGAGGTACAAGACTACGCAAAGTCAAAGGACTTCGTGGTTTGTATTTCTATTATCTATATAAGCTTGGTTATCTGCCAAAGAATAAGCCGAGAAACATTTCAAGAGTTCATTATCTTTTAAGAGAAGATTTGATGAAACTTGATAAATTATCAAACGAGGCAAGGCTCCTTGAACAGTATGGGATAAATACTGTCGGGGAGCTTTTCTCATATAAATCGAAAGTCGAAAAGGAAATTGAAACATTAACCGAAAACAGAAAACAACTGCGAAATAAATCAAAAAGAAAGAATTGCTCGAATCTGAATGAGGTTAAAGAAGATATATCCGAAATCGGCAAACGGTTAAAAGAATTACGCAAGGAAATTTTGCTCATTAACGATATTGCCGAGCGTTCAAATGAAATTGAAGAAAAATTAGAGCAAGCAGAAATTGATGAGCAAAAGAAACTGCAAAAGGAGGAAAAGTATCGTGAATAACTCAGGCGACGCTGCCGAACAAGTTGTAAGACTGTCACTTGAAGGCTTTGAAGTTGTTGCAAAGGTATCGGGAGAAGCTGCAAAGAATATTGCGGTTCTTCTGCTTGCCGCATTAAAGCAGGAACAAAAAGCCAAAGGTAAGGCAAGACTTTCAAATCTGATTAAGTCCGGCAAAGAACTTAAAGTGTTTTCAATTCCACAAAAGGATTTGAAAAAGTTTACAGAGCAGGCAAAGAGATACGGTGTTTTGTATTCCGTTCTTAAAGACAGAAATGCAAAAGGTAAAAATGTCACCGTTGATATTATTGCCCGTGCCGAGGACGCATCCAAAATCGATAGAATTATCGAAAAATTTAAACTCGGTACGGTTGACAAAGGCTCAATCACCAATGAACTTGAAAAGTCCGTCAGCGAAAAGACAAACAAAGGCAACGAAGAAAAAACAAACGGCGACCTTATCCTTGAGCATATTGAGGCAAAGAGTACGGAGGAAACGGATAAAAACCCCTCGTTATCTCGGACGGAAAAGACAGTCTGTCCGAGAGTTCATCGAAAGCTATCAATGATAATGACGCTAAAGACAAAAAACAGTCTGTTAAAGAATTGCTTGACGGTTATAAAAATGAGATTAAAGCTGACAGAGCAAAAGATATTGCAGATAAATCAAAAACGGTTGCAGATACCGTAGTAAAATCTGCTAAATCAATAAAGGAAAGGTAATTGATATGAGTTACGGTTACAAAAAAGGATATAACCCACAAAAGTATGCCGAAAATCGAAAGGCAGAAAAGGAAAGAACATATCAAATGATTGACGATACGGCGATCGAGGTTTCAAAAAGTCCCGATAAGCTAAGAGAATTTCTTGATGTTCAAGCAAAGTTTGATATGTATTCGGCGGCAAACACTTTGCTTATCTTTAAGCAAATGCCTAATGCCACACAGCTTAAATCTTTTGATGATTGGAACAAGGACGGCATCCAAGTTCGTCAAAAGCAAAAGAGCATAGCAATTCTTGAACCTGTTGAATATACAAAGAGCGACGGTACACCGGGTCTTGGCTATAATGTCAAAAGAGTGTTTGACTGTTCGCAAACAAATTCAAAAAGAGAGGCAGTTCAAAAGACCGATGATTTGAAACATACTCTCAAAAACTTTGTAAATGCTTCGCCTGTTGAAATCATTGTAAGCGAAATACCAAATTCAAACCTCGGTGCGTTCTACAACTTTGAGACACAGCAAATTACACTCAATGAAAATCTTACCGATACTAAACAGATTTTTGAGTGTTTGGCTCAAGAGGTTGCATTTGCTCAGCTTGCCGACGGTAAGAAATCATACAGCCGTAGAGACGAAGGCTTTAAGGCAGTTTGCCTTGCATATATGATTTGCACCAAATACGATGTTGATAAAAACGCTTTCGCTATTGAAAGTCTGCCGGATAATTGGAAAAAGGCGGACGCAAAGAATATTCGCCGTGAACTTTCTTCTGTAAATTCTGCATACAAGGAAATTGTCAGTAGAGTTAATGATGAAATCTATCGCCAAAGGCAGGCAAAGAGCAAGGAAATGGAGCGATAATATATGAAAGAAGAACGCTACCATTTAGTTCTTGATGATTTTGAACAAGGCGTAGTTATTCGTGCTCTTAATGATTTACGCACAGATTTAATCAGCGATAAAAGAGAAACCGATGCCGTAGATGAAGTGCTGTTAAAGGTTTGCAAAGCACCTACCAAAAAGATAAAGGTGGTAAAGCAGAATGAGGAACGATAACAAAAAGGCAGAAATTATCGCTTTCGCAGTCTTTGTTGTACCGTTGATATATATGGGACTGAAAATTGCACCGTATATGTCAAACGGGTTAATATCAATTCTTAATAGCTTTGGCGAAATATTTGCACAACCGTTTAAGATAACCTTATGCGAGGACAGTTTAAAAGCTGTCCTCATTTTGCTTTTAATCTACGGTATTACTTTGTTGGTGTATTTTTCTTCAAAGAAAAATTACAGGCGTGGCGAAGAACACGGCTCTGCAAAGTGGGGCAAAGCAAAACAGGTTGGTAAAAAGTATATTCAAAAGCCGATAAACCAAAACAAGATATTGACCGATAATGTCGCTATCGGTATGAACTGCAAAAAGCATAGGCGAAATCTTAATACGATAATCTGCGGCGGTACCGGTGCAGGCAAAACAAGATTTTACGCTAAGCCGAATTTAATGCAGTGCAACACCTCTTTTGTTATTCCCGACCCAAAGGGCGAAATAGTTAAGGCTGACGGCAATCTGCTTGTAAAGAAAGGTTATGATGTCAAGGTTATTGATTTGATTGATATGGAAAAGAGCTATTGCTACAATCCGTTTGTTTATCTTGAAAATGACAATGACATACAAAAGCTTGTAACCAATCTTTTCAAAAGCACAACACCGAAAGGCACACAGACTAATGACCCTTTTTGGGATACGGCGGCACAAATGCTTTTACTTGCTTTAATCTTTTATCTTCACTATGAAGCACCCGAAGAAGAACAGAATTTTGCAATGGTAATGTATATGCTTCGTGCAGGTGCTATTGAAGATGACGAGGACGGCCCGTGCCTTACACCACTTGACCGTCTGTTCTACAATCTTGAAACCGAGAAACCTGAACACATAGCAGTTAAGTATTACAAGTCTTATCATTCAGGCTCGTCAAAGACGCTTAAATCAATTCAAATAACCTTGATGTCAAGACTTGAAAAGTTTAATCTTGAAAGCCTTGCAGCTTTAACCAAGACAGATGAACTTGATTTATCAACTATGGGAGAAAAGAAAACAGCCTTGTTTGCCGTTATTCCCGACAACGATACAAGTTTCAATTTTCTTATCTCGATTTTATATACTCAACTGTTTCAACAACTCTTTTATTGTGCCGACAAAAAGCACGGCGGAGCGTTACCGATACCCGTACACTTTCTTATGGATGAGTTTGCGAATGTATCATTACCCGATGATTTTGACAAGTTACTCAGCGTAATGCGTTCAAGAAACATTTTCGTATCCATAATACTTCAAAATCTTTCTCAGCTTAAAGCCTTGTTTGAAAAGCAATGGGAAAGTATTGTCGGCAACTGCGACCAATTTCTTTATCTCGGTGGAAATGAGCAATCAACACACAAATATGTTTCCGAGCAACTCGGCAAGGAAACTATCGACACAAACACATACGCACGAAGTTTTGGCAGAAACGGTAACTATTCCACCAACTACCAAATATCAGGAAGAGAGTTAATGACGCCTGCCGAAGTGCGTATGCTTGATAATCGCTATGCAATTCTCTTTATCCGTGGTGAAAGACCTGTTATCGACCTCAAGTATGATATTCTTAAACATTCGAATTTGAAGTATACAGAAGACGGCGGAGCCAAGCCTTTCATTTACGGTGAAGAAAAATCTTCTGTTGCCTCAATCACTTTTACTTTTATTAAGAGTGATAAAAAGCAGGAAAAAGATAATATTGCAGACGATTATGATTTTGACTTAATTACAAAAGAAGAACTTGAACTGATGTTCAATATTTAGGAGGAAAACTTATGTTTAAATTCAAAACAAAAAAGAGTGATGAAGTTAAAACTTCACCACTCACTAAAAAATCAAATGCTGTTGCAAAGGCAACTATGTTTTTTGCAACGCTTATTGCAACAATGTTCTGCTTTGCCGTTACAGCTTTTGCAGATGATGACCCGCTTACGGTTGTAAACAATCTTTCAACCTTTATTTTTGGCCTTATCCGAGCAGTAGGACTTATCATTCTCGCCTGGGGCATTGTTCAGGTAGGCTTATCGTTTCAAACCCACGACCCGTCACAGCGCTCTAACGGATTTCTTACCCTTGCCGGAGGTGTTGTAATCACATTTACAAAAGAAATCCTTAATCTTATTACGGGATAAATTAGTTCAATATGATATCAACGAAGGCGTTTCTCACATAAACACAGGCAGTATAAAACGTTTATTTATATTTCTCCTTTCTGGCAACGGCTGTGCGTTGATGACTTCTTAATTCCTTTTCATTTATTCTATACTTCAACGAAAAATATTCAAAAGTTCAAAAAACTCGCTCGAAAAAGTTTATGCTTTTTGGTAAAACTCCCTTGAAAAAGTTTAATTTTATTGTATAATAAGAGTATATAAAGCAATAATATAAAGGGTGATGGACTTGCTAAAAAGAAAAATTGAACAGGATTTAATTAAATGGAAAAACACTAAAAATCATAAGCCATTAATTGTTAAAGGCTGCCGTCAGTGCGGCAAAACATACTCTGTAAAGAAATTTGCAGAAGAAAATTATAAATATGTGGTGTATATCAATTTCTTTTCAAATCCTGATTATGTGTCTGTATTTTCCGGTTCATTAGAGGTGGATAATCTCACAATGATGATGTCTGCAGTGTTAGGGCCTAATGTAATGTTTGTGCCGAATGAAACAGTAATCATTTTGGATGAAATTCAGGAATGTCCTGAGGCAAGAACAGCATTGAAATTTTTCAAAACAGATGGTAGATATGATGTTATCGGCACAGGCTCGTTGCTTGGAGTTAAAGGCTATGGTAAAGAACCTAAGTCAGTACCTGTCGGATATGAAACAGTAATAACTATGTATCCGCTGGATTTTGAAGAATTCTTATGGGCTAACGGAATTAATGAAATGTTGATTGAAAAATTAAAAGAGCATTTGATCGCAAAAACACCTGTTGAAGAGGCTTTGCATAACAGGTATCGCCAATTACTTTTGCAATATGTTGCAGTTGGCGGTATGCCTGATGTTGTTCAGACTTTTGTCGATACAAAGCAGATGAATATTGTTCTTCAAATGCAAAGAGATATTGTTCGTTCTTATGAAGATGATATGGTGAAATACGCAAACTCAAAGGACAAATCATTAATCAAAGAGTGCTTTCAGTCCATACCGAAACAGTTAGCGAAAGAAAATAAAAAATTTCAGTATTCAGTTATTAAAAAGGGATCAACCGCATCCCGATTTGCGGGTAGCCTTCAATGGATTGAAGATGCGGGAATTATTACAAGATGCTATAATCTTTTTACTACAGAATTACCGCTTGAAGGTAATGCTAACGAAGACATATTTAAGGTGTACATGGTGGATACAGGCTTGTTTATCAGTATGCTTGAGGATGGCACTCAGTTTGATGTTTTAAGCGGAAATTTACTGGGATATAAAGGCGCAATTTTTGAAAATCTTATGGCAGACTTTTTTACAAAAATGGGTAGAAAACTTTATTATTTTCATAAAGATTCAGGACTTGAAATTGATTTCTTCATAAGATATAAAGGTAAATGTACGCCTATAGAAGTCAAAGCAACTAAAGGAAATACCAAAAGCCTGAAAACTGTTTTAAAAAACACAGAGGTATATCACCTTGACAGCGCAATAAAACTTGGTGATTATAATATAGGTGAAGAGAATAATATTTTAACCTTACCGCTTTATATGGGATTTTTGCTTAATGATTTTTAAATTAGGTAATGTAAAATCCTCAAATAACCAAATATATTACTACAAACAAATCTCAAACGGAAAATCAATACCGTTTGGGATTTTCTATTTTACAAAAGGAGATGAAATTATGTCAGATAACTGGGTAGTACGCAATCTTGAAAACGCTCTTGAAACTTGGAACGACAAGTTGACAGAGATATGGGGATTGCTGACCGCTACACCCGAAGAATTTAAAGGCGGTAAAATATGGAATGTCATACTCGATATTAACGGAGCATTGCAGGTAATCGGTACAGCTCTGCTTGTTTTGTTTTTTGTTGTCGGCGTTATGAAAACCTGCGGCTCATTTGCCGAAGTTAAGAAACCCGAACACGCATTAAGACTTTTTATCCGTTTTGCACTTGCAAAAGGTGCAATAACCTACGGACTTGATTTAATGCTTTCTTTGTTCAAAATAGTTCAAGGTACAATCTCAACAATAATGACTTCTGCTGGATTCGGACAAGCAAATGAAACAACCTTGCCGCAAGAAATGATTACGGCTATTGAAAGCTGCGATTTCTTTGAAAGTATACCGTTGTGGGCAGTAACACTAATAGGAAGTCTGCTGATAACAGTTTTGTCATTTATTATGATAATGACTGTTTACGGCAGATTTTTTAAGTTGTATATGTATACTGCCATTGCACCGATACCGCTTTCAACATTTGCAGGAGAGCCGTCACAGCATGTCGGCAGGTCATTTATCAAAAGTTATTGTGCAGTATGTTTGGAAGGTGCAATTATTGTTCTTGCCTGTGTCATATTCTCACTCTTTGCAGCATCACCGCCGCAAGTTGATACAACTGTACCTGCGGTAACTATGGTGTGGAAATATGTGGGTGAACTCATATTCAATATGCTTGTACTTGTCGGAGCAGTTAAAACATCAGATCGTATTGTACGGGAAATGATGGGACTTTAAGGAGGTAAATAATGCAAATACAAATCAATAAAGAGTTTAGAGATTATCGTGAAAAGGTGTATTTCGGACTGAGTATGCGACAGTTGATATTTTCATTTCTTGCTGTCGGCGTTGCAATAGTATCATATATATTGCTTAAAGATAAACTCAGTACCGATACAATATCGTGGCTGTGCATACTGCTTGCCGCACCGTTTGCTGCTTTGGGTTTCGTAACATACCACGGTATGACTTTTGAAAAATTTGCCTGTGCGTGGATAAAATCAGAAGTCTTAATTCCCAAAAGGCTTGTTTTTAAAGCGGAAAGCAAAACTCATATTGAGAATAAAGAAATGATTAAACAAAAAGAAAAGGAGGTTTTCAAGAATAATGAAAACTCGCAATAAAATGAAAAAACTTGAACAGGAAAAGTTCGTTATACCCAAAACTGTTCAAAATGTTATCCCTATTAAAGCCGTCTACAAAGACGGCATTTTTCTTGTCGGTAAAAATATGTATTCCAAAACATTTCTCTTTACCGATGTTAATTACTATATCGCTTGTGAAAACGAAAAGAATGATTTAATGCGTCAGTATTGGGCAGTTATCAATTCTTTCGGAAACGGTGTTACCGTTAAGCTCACAATCAACAATCATAGATTTGATAAGGAAGATTTTGAAAAATCAATCCTTATGCCGTATTACTATGATAATCTTGATGTGTATCGTAAGGAATATAACGAAATGCTGCTTAATAAAGCGGCAACATCGGAGTGTATTGTTCAGGATAAGTATTTTACCGTTACGGTAAACAAAAAGTGCTATGAAGACGCACGAGCATTTTTTACTCGCATTGAAAAGAACTTGTCAACAAACCTTTTTGCACTCGGAAGTAAATGCGAGCCGTTAAATGCAACTGACAGACTTAAGATATTCCACAATTTCTACCGTGCAGGGAGTGAAGAAAACTTCAATCTTGATTTTAAACTTTTGCAAAATCAAGGCTGTGATGTCCGTGACTATATTTCTCCCGATTCTATGGACTTCAACAGCGACTATATGATGATTAACGGTCAGTATTGCAGAACTGTTTTTCTTCGCAATTACGGTACATTTGTTGATGATAATATCATAACCGAGCTTACTTCAATAAATAAAAACTTAATGCTCTCTATTGATTTTATCCCTATTCCCGTTGATGAAGCAAACAAGGATGTAGATAACATTTTGCTTGGCGTTCAATCGGATAAGGCGAACTTCAATCGCCGTCAGGCACAAAATCAAAACTACGGTGCTACCAATTATGACCTTGAGCAAAGAGAAAAGGAAATACTTGAAATCAGAAACGATATGCGTTACCGTGACCAAAGAATTTATGACACGATAATTTCAATGGTGATAACTGCCGACAGCAAGCAGGAACTTGATAACTTAACCGAAAGTATTTTTGCAAAAGCGTCCGAGAACAGCACGGCACAGTTTGCAACGCTTCGTTATCAACAGCTTGACGGACTTAATACTGTTTTACCGTTTGGCGTCAAAAGAATTGAATGTTACCGTACGCTTACCACGGAATCGCTTGCGTCTTTTATGCCGTTTCACGCTCAAGAGGTCAGTCATCCGGGTGGAGCGTATTACGGTCAAAATGCTATCAGCAACAATATGATATTTGTTAATAGGCATTCGCTTCTTAACGGTAACAGTATCGTACTCGGTGTACCCGGTGGTGGTAAATCATTTATGGTTAAAGAGGATATTGTATCAATCTTTCTTTCAAATCCCGATGCCGATATTGTTATTATCGACCCCGAAAGAGAATACAACGCTCTTGTTAAAGCATTCGGCGGAGAGGTAATCAACATATCTGCTAATTCACCAAACCATATTAACGCTATGGATATGAATGCAAACTATGAAGATGAGGGCAATCCCGTAACCACTAAATCCGAATTTATTATGTCCCTTTGCGAACAGTTACTCGGTACATCTGCCGACGCTAAAGATAAGTCTATCATTGACAGATGCTGCAAAAATGTTTATGACGGATATATCAAAAACAATTACAGCACACAGCAGCCTACTCTTAAAGATTTTAGAGAAGAACTGTTAAAGCAAAAGGAAACCGAGGCACACGATTTGGCACTTGCCATTGAGTTATTTACAGACGGCTCGCTTAATACTTTTGCACAGCCTACCAATGTTGATATTAACAACAGGCTCATATCTTATGACATTCTTGAACTCGGTGATTCGCTTCTGCCCGTAGGCATGCTTATCGTACTTGATAATCTTTTAAACAAGATTACTTCAAACAGAGAGAAAAGACGACAAACATATATCTTTATTGATGAGATGTATTTGCTTTTTGCTCATCAATATACGGCAAAATTTCTTTACCGTATTTGGAAACGAGTAAGAAAATACGGAGCGTTTGCGATAGGCATTACACAGAATGTGGGAGATATGCTTGAAAGCAATACGGCAAGAACTATGGTATCTAATTCCGAGTTTGTTATTATGCTTAACCAAAAGGCAAGTGATGTGCTTGAACTTTCAAGGCTCCTTGAAATCACGCCTAACCAAACGCAGTATTTTACAAACAAGGACGCAGGTCAAGGTCTAATGAAGATAGGCAGTAATCTTGTGCCGTTTGTAAATAAATTTCCAAAGGATACACAACTCTACAAGTTGATGACATCAAAACCGGGAGAGGCTATCTAATTATTAAATACAATCATACAGTGCCGCTGACTTAAAGTCGGTGGCATTGTTTTTTAAGGAGTTATACACTATGAAAAAATCTGTTTTTGTTATTTTACTCGTATTATTCATATCTGCTTTTTCAATCAGTATGTATTTTGTTGTTAAAGAAACTATTGAGGATAAAAAGCAATATGAAGTATTTGAAAATATTGTTTCATCTGTTCATGTTGAAGATGACAGTTCTGATTATACAGATGAGAAGTTTAAAAGATATGTCGAATTGAACACGGAAAATTCCGACTTTGTAGGTTGGATAAAAATTGACGGTACGCACATAAATTATCCTGTTATGAAAAGCAGTACGCCTGATTACTATTTGCACCGTAATTTTAATAAGAAGTATTCATATTACGGTACACCGTATTTAAGTGATAAAAGCGATACTATGAATCCTACCGACAATATAGTTATCTACGGCCACAATATGCGAGATAACACTATGTTCGGTGATTTAAGTAAATACAAATCAAAAGAGTTTTATGAAAAGCACAGATACATTCATTTTGATACGCTTGTAGATTTAGGAAAGTATGAGATTGTATGTGTATTCAAAACCACACCGTGCAAATTCGATTATCAGAATTATACCGTCTTTGATTCTTCCGATGAATTTAATTCGTATATTTCAAAATGCGAAGAAAGCGAATACTACAATACCGATGTATCGTGCGGCTACGGTGATAAGTTAATAACGCTATCCACTTGCGAATACTGTCAGGAAAACGGCAGGCTTGTAGTAGTTGCCAAAAAGGTGAAGTGATATGAGCGAGATTGAAATCAAAAAGGTTGCCGAGAGAACTCTTAAAACTGCCGACAATCTTGGTATAGCGACAGAAAAGGCAAAAGGGATAACTTTAAAAGCAAAAGAAAAGGTATCGAAAAATGTCAGCGATAATTCCGAAAGCCCTGTTAATTATGCTGTAAATAAAGTTCAGGATAATGCTAAAAGTGTTTCGGAGGACACAATATATCTTTTCAACAAGCAGGGCAAAAAGAGTGTAAACGAAACTGTTAAGAATACAAAAAAACTCGAACGATCTATTGAAGAAGTTCGAGCAAAAAGAAAAATTAAAAAAGATAAAAGCAAGATAAATAACCCTGATAAATACACCCTCAAAGCACCTGATGATACAGTTAAGACCGATGATATTGTATCTAAAAACACGCCAAAGAATACTCAAAACAAAGTCCGTAGTGCAAGCAGTATCAAAACAAAAGAAACCGTATCTGCCGTTAAATCACAACAACCTATCATAAAGGCAAGTAAACAATCTGCTAAAGACACAGCAAAAGCCATTAACAAATCATCTCAAATAGCTAAAGAAACGGCAAAGCAATCTGCAAAAGGTGCAAAGAAAGCTGCAAGAGCAACTAAAAGAGCAATCAAAGCTATGATTGAAAGCACCAAAGCACTTGTTAATGCGATTATTGCAGGCGGTTGGGTATCTGTTGTAATAATCATTTTAATATGCCTTGTAGCTGCTTTGTGTTCATCATTTTACGGCATATTCTTTTCAAGTGAAACATCGCAAAGCGGTATGAACATAACTTCTGTAATTCAGCAAATCAACAATGAATTTGATGACAAGATTGACGAAATTAAATCATCGGGCAGTTTTGACGGAGTAGAAGTAATCGGAAGTCGCTCTAATTGGAAAGATATTTTATCTATCTATGCAGTTAAGACTACTACCGATGAAAACAACCCTATGGAAGTCGCTACTGTTGACGAAAACAAGAAGGCAATTTTATCATCAATCTTTTGGGATATGAACAACATATCAAAATCTGTTGAAATACGGACAGAAACGATAACGAAAGAATCAACCGATGAGCAAGGGAACACAATCGAAGCCACAGAGCAAGTTGAAAAGAAATATCTTGTAATAACCTTAACCGGCAAAACTGCTGAGGATATGTCAGCTACTTACTCGTTAAATGATACTCAAAAGAAATATTTAGCCGAATTGATGAGTGACAAAAACAACAAGCTTTGGGCATCGCTTATCTATAATATCGGCGGAGTATCAGGTGGTAGCGGTATTGACATTAAAGACCTTGATTTTTCAAACGAAACGGTCAATGACACGCAGAAGAAAATAGTTGCAGTAGCAACCAACTCGGCTAAATACGGTATTTCTGCCCGTTCGGGTTACTGTCAGGCTTGGGTTGCAGATGTATATCAAGCTGTTACAGGTTCAAGAGGCTCTGCACATTGTGCTTTATGTGCCGCTGATATGTGGGCAGTATCAAGTGATTGGAGCAAAATTCCTGTTGGTGCAGCAATCTATGGATATTCTTCAAGTAAATACGGTCATGTTGGCATTTATATCGGCAACGGTATGGTTGCACATAACATAGGCTATATTAAAATAGAACCTATTGAGGATTGGATTAAAACTTATAAAGGCTTTGCTTGGGGTTGGGAGAATAATATGAGCCTTGTATAAAAATAAGGCAGTGGACAAAATTGCCCACTGCCTATTGTGATTAATTAATCACGGCCACAAAAGAGTCTTCCTCATTGTTTTCTTCGGCAGTGATGATTGCTAATAACACAAAAGAACAGTCCCTTGTGTCGTGTTGTAATTAGTTTTGTAATTCAACCGTAATATCCCTGTATATATCGTTATGAATGGGATTATCGCTATTCAAATAATCCTTGTCACACAAATAAACTCTAAAATGATATTCTTTATTAATTTTTGATATTATTTCTTCATATTCCTTTTGGTTAGAATACTCATAACCATACCCAAAGTCGGGATTAGTTGATTGCGGCTCTATTATAGTATATGGAGCTTCATCGACTGTTAAATAACTTTCACCATATACATCATCAAAATAACTGACTACAATATATTTGTTTGAGTTATTGTTTACAGTAAAATTTACGCTTACACTATTCGTATTTTTATCAATTGTTTCATTTTCTGAATTGACTATAATATCTACTTTTTCCAATTGATTAGTGTTTTTCTGACATCCAATAAAAAATGCAGAAATTAAAGTAGTTAAAATCATGAATAAACAAATATATTTTTTCATATCAATACCTCAAAATTTATTTAAGAATACAAAAATATATAGCAGGATGTGACCTCTGTGTAAATGTAAATGATACATCCATTAGCACAGTTTCTTTTAATGCCTTTCCATTTGTACCTTTCTGAACTTCATCATTTCGCATTTTATCGACTGTATATTTTTGAGGTTTACCACTTCTATTACCTGTATGAGCATAGTAATATATATAATATTTTTTTCCGCTTTTTTGGACAAATCCCATTAATGCTGCATGATCGATTTTTCCGTCATTGGTCCAATCAAAAAATATAGCAACTTTACAATAAGAGCTATCATATTTATCATATGCTTTTTTTGCATAACTATCCACCATACCTCTTGTTGTACATTTACTTACAGATGAACAATGATAACTCGCTATCCATCTATATAACTTATCAGCAATTCCCCAAGCATCAGATATTTGAAACTTATTCAGCACATGATAATGATGCCACCCTGATGAACTGCCAACGACACCAGTCATTTTATTTAATTCGCCTGCATAAAGGCATTGCGAAACAAAATTAGCACAATCAGATGTGTTTGATTTGTATTTTTTAGTATTCCTTCCATTCCACCAACTATCTGCATATGTGCGTGCCTTACTTGCACTATAACACCCATCCAAATCAAACCTATTAACAGAATCATTATTACAATAAGCAAATAGATTTAATCCATCTACGATGTCTTTGTCCAGATAGTTATAATCATCAGCATTGATAAACCTGCAAAGATTGGCATCATAGTACCTTGACTGAAGGTAGTAATAACCTGTTTCATTGTCATAGTAATATCCACGATAACGCAAAGGATTAATATTGGCGAGAGTGTTTTCCTCATCAGTATTATTTGTAGTGGTTATAGAACCTATTTTACCCCACTCATCGTACTCATATTGAACAAGTGCGTTTCCTTGTGTATCGGTAATACCGATAACATCACCCATTTGGTTTGTGATGTAAAAATATTGCGTTCCATTTAGCACAATCCCGACAGGAGTATTGTCGTTGTCATACTGAAAATACATTGTATTAGTACCATCTGTCTGTGAAAGAATAACACCGTCTTTTGTATTATAGTATGTAGTAACACCATTTACAGTTTTTGAGGTTCTGATACCATTCTCATCATAAGTATAACTGTATTTGTTATTTCCGTCAATTATGCTTTCAAGATTTCTGCCATTTGACCAAGTGAATGATTTATCACCATAGGTGAGTACATTACCATTGGCATCATAGGTTAATGCGCTAGCATTTACAGAGGTAAGTTTATCCTGCCAACCATTATTTGAATAACCGAAGGTTGTGCTTTTTCCGTTAATGGTTTTATTTGTAATATTTCCTCTGTTATCATATGCATACGAAGCAGAATAATTTGTGCCGTTTACAGCAGTTAATTGGCTGTTGACATCATAAGAATAATCTAATGTTTTGCCGTTATATGATGTTGAGATTATTCTATTCTTGGCATCATAAGTATTTGTTACAGAACTTAAATTGCTATAATTCTTTTCTGTAATATTACCATTATCATCATAAGTATAATTTGCATTTAATACATTTGAATTATTATACTTAACAGTATCTGAATCAACAGAATTATCATTTTGGGTATAACTATACTCAACGATATTGTTATCTTTTGTGTATGATGTAGAATTGGCTTTAATAACAGATGAATATTTCTTACCGAAATGAGTTTCTGTTACATCGGTCTTTTCCTCAACATTGTTTTCGTCATCTGCTTCTGTTACGGATTCTGTATATGACTGAACAAGAGTGTTATCTGATATTTTGTAAACAGATACGCTATTGTTTTCACTATAAACAGTTTTAAGCCCTGTATCAGTGTTAATCTTCTGAGTAAGTTCGTTATCCTCGTTATATGTATATGTTACATAAGATGATGCATCATTGTTATGATATTGACTTACAAGGTTGCCGTTATCATCATACTCATAGCGAATTGACTGACCGTTTGCATAAACTTCGCTTGTTAAGTTGTAATCCTCATCATAATTATATGTTAAAGTATTAACACCGTCAACGAAAACTTTTGTTAAATCGCCCTTAGTATTGTAATTATACTCATAAATATCAAAAGTTTCTGTTTTCTTTTCGCCTGTAGCATAGTATTCGTAATCTGTTGTTACGCCAAGACGATTTGTTTCGCTGTCAAGATTGCCTGTTGTTTCGTTATACACATATCTATGACCGACATTAGTATCAGAATATGTATTAGCGTTTGGCAATCCGTCTTTTTTACTGTCATAATCTTCAGGAGCGATTTCTTGAATTGTTCTGCCCTGATTATCATAAATTGTACGGGTACATTTACCGTTGTTATTTTCAAGTAATGTTCTTCCTGCAGCATCATAAATGTATGACGAAGTATCATTGCTTGTTGATGAAGTCAGAAGGTTACCAAAATCATCGTAGGTGTAATTAACTACCTTTGTTACACTTTCACCATCGTTTATATTTACAGTTGTTTCTTTTGTAACATTTCCTCTGCTGTCATACTCATATACCACTGAGCCGCCTATTGAATAAATTGTGTTTGTTACTCTGCCTTTACTGTCATAAGTATATGTAGTGGTATCAAAGCAGGAAAGATTTGAATCATACTGAGCAGGAGCTTCACCTGTATAATCCTCTTTGAGTGTAGCATAAACAAGATTGTTGCCGTTACTGTCATAAGTGTAATATGTATAATCTTTTCCTGTCTGCTCTCTGACAAGCCGTTTATTTGTATCGTAAGTATAATATGTGTTGCTCTCTGCATCACCTGTAACATATGATACTAAATCGCCATTAGCGTCATATGTATAAGTTGTACTATCCTTGCCGCAAACTTCAGTTAATACTCGATAATGTTCATCATATGTATATTCTGTCGTTTTACCATATTCGTCTGTATATTCAACAGGTAGAAATGCATCGTTATACACTGTCTTAGTCGTTTCGCCGCTTGATGTAAGAGTAGTATAATTCATACTGTCATCGTTATAGGTATATTTGATCCAAGAACCGTTTTTGTATGTAATTTGCTTTAATCTGCCGTTTGAATAATACTCGATTTTGTTATCGTTGCTTTTAACAAGGGTGAAATCGGTTGTATTGTTAGTATATTCGTATTTGCCTAAGATTACGCCTGCTTGGTCTTTAATCTCAATATATTTGTCTTGTTTAGTTGTATATTTGAGTTTGTTACCGTTAGGGTCTGTAATTTCCTTTTGGCTGTAATACTTAACGTCACTTCCGTCAGGTGCATTAATTGCCTGATAATCGGACAAGCTGAATTTTCTTCCGCTTGCGTCAGAAATTGAAATTTCATTGCTGTTTGTAGTTCTGTTAAGATTAAGCTTATTGCCGTTGTTATCCTCAATAGCACTCAAATATGCAACACTTTGAACACCGTTAATTGCAAAATAGTATTTGTAATCTGTATCATTGAATATATAGGCTGAGTTTGTTTTTGTTAAGGTTTTACCTGTAAGTTCATCAATGTAAGTATTGGCGTCTTTACGAATCATAGGATATTTTGTATCGTCAGGCAAAGTTACTTCAAGACGGCTGTTTGTTGCAAGAACTTTACTGTGAATAGACTCGAACCAATTTTTATCGGCGCTGTTATATATTCTTGTATAGCCGAAATCAATACCGTTATATGAAAATGAAAAATCTGTATTGCTTTCGGTATACACGCCGAGAGCTTCATTGGTGTTGGATAAGTTATAATATGCAATCTTTCCCGTTTCGCCGATTCGTGCATAAACCTTAGTGGTTTTATGAGCAGGAATAGCAAACGGTACGGAATAGTTTGTCCACTTTCCGTTTTCGCCTATTTTATACTGTAACTTTGTTTTGTCGGAATAATTTACTCTGTAAAGACCGATAAGCTCGCCGTGTCTGTAGTACACAGGAACCGGATTAAGTGTTGCGGCATTAGCCGTAAACATGGATTTTAAATCAACATAATCGGATAAAAGTACATTTGAAAATGTCATTGTAACAAATGTGCCAAAACCGATTATCACTGCAAGAATTACGCTTAATATGCGCTTCCATAATTTCGTTTTGTATAAATTGTTTTCCATAGTTTTCTCCTTTCTTCATTTAACAATTTTAAATTTTATAAAAAGTTGTTTTGAACACAATATCATTGTTTTTTCTTTTTTAAAAAAACAATGATATTGGCAAATCTGTTGGTCGTTGTAATTTTTGTACTTTCTGATTTGCAACAATTATAATTTCATATTAATAATTTACTAATTCATTCAATTCTTCAATAAACTTATTAATATTTGCATCATCTTCTTTTCGTAATGAACAATCCCAACGATATAAAAAGTCCTCAACAGTTTCTTTTGGCAAAGTTTTCCATATCGGAGAAAGCGCAATTAATGCAGCATCAAATGGATTTGTTTCAAAATGGTCAGCATCTATATACATGCCCATTCCGAAACGTTCGCAATTATGTACTTTTCTTACAAGATTTTCTAAATCTATTGCGTCATTATGACTTATTTCCATTCTTTCACCTCCTTTTCAATTTTATTATCTTCCATTATAGAAAAATAATATTCCATTTCCATTACGGCATCTAATAATCGCCGATCTTTTCGATATCCTTCTGTATAATATGAAATGTATTTTGCTGTTGTTATAATTACATAAATTGAAATACCCAACATTAATATTAAAATGGTTTTAGTGTGTAATAAAGCATCATTTTTATCAACTAAAGAAGATATCAAAGCACCAATTGGAACGCCTATAAGCAGTTCGAAAATTTTGTTACTTAAAATTTTGAATTTGTTTTCACGTTTGTCAAAAATAAAATTACATTCGTTTTTTAAAGCAGCAAGTTCTTTTCTTGTATTTATACCATTGTTTTTAAAAATTATATATGTATTATTTAAATATTGCTTGTATTTTTCATCAATAGTATCAAGTTCGTTTTTTCTTGCCTTTTGATTATATGATTTTTCACATTTGTATTCCCAAATGTTAACTAGAATTATCAAAATAACTAATGGTATAGAACACCATAGTTTGTTTTTCAAAATAACCAAAGTAATAAATAAACCGATAAATGTTAGGATGACACCAACAAAGACTATCCAATGAAATGGCTTATATAGAGATTTTAATTCTTTAAAAGAACGAAATCCATTTAATCCTTTTTCACTATTATCGTTATTTATCTCTCTTCTTATATTATAATATCTATATGTCATTTTTCTCCTTTGTAATTATGTGCACTTTTTTTTTATGAATTTGTTATTTCAGATTGTCCAAATCAATTTGATAAGCATAACTGTTTTCCTTATTTGACTTGTCAATATATTTTGCATAGACGCTGTTATCTGCGCCGAGATATAAATTTGCTAGGTCTGTGAATTTTTCGTCATCTGGGTGCTTTATACTCATTGTGCCGACTTTTTTAGCTAATTTTATATCCTTGTTATCCTTGCAGGCTTTTATACTTTCAATAAGCTTTTTCACAGATTCGTCATAAGTGGCTTCTTGAGTTGAATTGAGAAATGAAAGTTTAACCTTTTCAATATTAGAACCGTCATCAAGTGGTTTAGCAGTAACATTTTTTCTGTATTTGAATTATCATTAGCTTTTTGGCTGTTTTCTATTGTTTTTTGAGTGAAAGAAATTGAATTGTTGCTGCTTTTTTCTTTTTAATTTGATGTGGAAGAAACAAAAGATATTGATATAATTATGCAAATTAAAATAATATATTTGTTGAATTGTTGCTAATCACTAAAACTAATTATTTTTTATTAATAAATAACATTATTAATATCAAAATAATTATGACATGTGTTTTTTATGAATTACTAAAATATATTATTTCATTTATTAATAAAGTCAGAATAAATCCAATTACACATTAAACTAAGCTAATTAAAAATAAAATACTTGTTGCCTATCTGTCGATAAAATCGCCCTATTTATTAATATAAAAAAGCACCGACTGCATTTTGCAATCGGTGCAATGTAATTATTCACTTTTAGGAATTGCTATTGTTGTTTCGAAAATTTTATCCTTATTATCATATAACCAGTCAAATACCCCGCCATAATGATTTACCGTTCGTTCTATGCTTTCAATTCCAAATCCGTGTAATGATTTTTCGCTTTTACTTGTCAAAAGTTTTTTATTTTCTATTATAGGTGTCTTGTCGCAACTGTTTTGAATTTTGATTATTTCAAATGGGCTTTTTGTATATATATCAACAGAAACCATTTTGTTAATGCTTTTCTCTGCTGCTTCAACGGCATTATCAAGTGCATTGTTAAGTATTGTTGATAAATCAGTATTATCTATATCTATTAAATTTGCCGTTTTCACATTAAATGTAATCTTGATATTTTTATTTGCACATAGGGTGTTATATTTGTTAATAATTATATCAAGCGTCTTATTCCCACTAAAAACAACATTGTTATATTGATTAATAGTACCATATAATTTTGATATATATGTGCTTATTTCTTCGCTATCTGTTAAATTACCGATTTGCTCCAAATGATTCTTTATATCGTGAGTGAAAATTTTTAAATTTTTATTATTTTGCTCTAATATATCTAAGTATTGTCTTTCGATTTCTTCTTTTTGTTTTATTGCTTTTAATTCATACAACTCAGTTGCGTTGCGAATTGAATGTTCATAAATGAAAAACACAACAACATTTGAAATTAATAAAAATAAAGAGGCAATTGAACAAAGAATGTTTGCTTTATTAGATAATAAGTTTTCTGATGAAATATATCTAAACACAAAAAGTGCAAACAAAGAGGATATTGGCATAATCATAAGTTGCCAAAAAAATGTTTTGTTATTTGCATTAATGCCTTTTTTTGAAAATGTTCGTATTAATATCAAGCAAATAACATAGTATGCTAATTTACTTATTGTTATATCGAACATTTGTAAAGGCAATGAATCTTGAAATGCATAAAAATTTTTATTCAGTAAAAGTGATGTCGTGAATAAAACACACCACTCACAAGCAACCATAATAGCTAAAAGTAATACAGTATTAAATAGAGCGGTGAAAAAATGCACCTCATATAGTAAAGAAATTATCAAACAATATATAACAAGCAAAGAAACAAGATTCAGTATTGCATTGTCCGCATAATAAATAGCGAATAGTATAAAATGTAAAAAGGTTATTCCGATAATTGTTATTTTTGAATTGTATTTTTGTTTGAAAAAAGAATTTGCATAAAAGAAAATAATTAAACCTTCTGTAAAATACAAAAATAAATTAAATATTGTTTGATAAACCGCCATAGCCTTCTCCCAAGAATTGCATAAATTTCTTTTTGATTTCTGTTTGCTTTTTAGGTGCTATTGAAATAATCTGACCGCCTTTTAATTGAATTTTATCTCTTTGAAATTTTTTCACAAAATTAAAATTTATAACATAACTGACATGTGGTATTGCAAAATATGAAGCAGTAAGGGCATTTTTGAAGAACTCCATTTTTTCTCTTGCAATATATTGCTTTTCAATTGTATTTACATAAACGGTTTTTCGTTTGACTTCAACATAAATAATATCATTTTTGTGAATTGTTATAATGCCATCATTTCTTGTTTTAAATGTGATTTCATTATTGTTAATTAAATCTATTGCTTTATTTAATCCGTTATATAAACGATTTGATTTAATAGGTTTGTCAATATATCTAAAAACATTTAAATCCATTGCATCATCTAAATATTTTTGATAAGCAGTAATTATAAAAATAATTGTTTTCTTATTTCTTTTATTCAGTTCTTTGGCGGTTTGTATACCATTGAGTTCGTTCATTTCAATATCAAGAAAAACTATATCAAATTTTTTATTCGATAATAATAGTTCTTCTCCGCTGCTGAATTCATCATATTTTAAATCTAATAAATGTTCTTGAAAATAAAACCTAATATATTTTGTAATAAGATTTCGATAGTTTTGTTCATCATCACAAATTGCAATTCTCATAAATAACCTCATAAAAAAACAGCATTATATAATCTTTCTAAATTATACAATGCTGTTTTTTATTTTTCAAGTTTTTCTTCTTCTAAGAAAACATCGACAATTTTAGAAATTCTGTTTCTGTTTTCAAAAGAACAAAGCTTTATTTTTTCGACAAGTTGCTCGTCCAATTCAGTATATAGTGTTCCGTTTAATAAATAATCAATATTTATATTGAGCGTTTTACAGAATTCTAATAATGTTTCTAAACTTGGTTGTTTAATTCCTGTTTCAATGGCAGAAATATGAGAACTGGATATATGCATTTTATCTCCCAATTTCTTTTGTGTTAAATGCAATTCTTTTCTTCGTTGACACAAGCGTGTGCCTATCAAACGGTAATTCACTTCCATAATTAATATCGCCTCTTGATTATTTTATCATAGAAGAATATTTTAACGAACAGGCTATTGGAAAATAAAATTGCTAATTGGCATAATTCTAACGCTATTGATTGATTTTTAATCTGTCAGAAAATATATTGATAAATGTTCCAAATTCTTTAATAGATATTCAAAAACTGACATTTTTTGAGAAAAATATGTTATAGTACTTTTATCAAGATAAATCCAAAAAATAAAGGAGGATAATTAAATGCTTAATATAAACAAAAGTGTGAAAAGACTTGTAAAGAACATTGTTGAAAAAGAAATTGGAATTTCTGCAAACAGTACAACTTGTGTTGTACTTTATCAACCAAAAGCACCTGTTGCACTTAATAAATTTAGCAAAGTTAAAAATGATAAATAATTTATCAACTCGAATTACAAACAAACTTCTTGCTAAAGGAAATATTGCTGAAGACGAAAGAGAACTATACATTTACGGATTGTTTATGTTGCTTTCGCATTTAATGTATTTGGTTCTCACAATCGTATTTGGTTTAATATTTAAGTGCTTTCTAGAAAGCGTTATCTTCTATATTGCTTTTCAGTTTATAAGAAGATATGCTGGTGGCTATCATGCCGAGACTGAAACAAGATGCGAAATATCATCCACCTTATCAATTTTATGCTGCATAGTGCTTATCAAGCTATCAAAAATGTATGATATTAGAATTACATTACTTAGTATATCTTTAGTATTTGCTGTTTTAATATTCATTCTTTGCCCGCTTGATACACCGGAAAAGCCTTTAAATGACAAGGAATATAAATATTTTCGCAAAATATCTTGGATAATATTATCGCTGATTATTG
>ERZ773194.629-NODE-629-length-44808-cov-4.719728_pt1 | contig 44808 bp, 39 predicted proteins | sample MGYA00511240_ERZ773194 | MGnify/ENA primary metagenome ERZ773194 (study PRJEB29015, sample SAMEA2737774) | human gut metagenome | biome: human gut; feature: human-associated habitat; material: faeces | place: China | collected 2012 ... | reverse complement strand
CCTTGCTAAACCGGGACATCTCAGACAATCCTTCAGGCATGTATTCATCAGAGACATAACAAAATAAGAAATCACGTAAAAGCAGCCGCCCTTGGAATTTTGATTCCAAGGGCGGTAGTTTTTGTGTTTTGCTGTTCCTTTGTGTCAGTGACGCTTATTCTTCGCTATTGCTATCCGTTTCCGGTGCTTTTTGAAACGGAAAATTCTGAAATTCCAGAAAATATTTTGGCTCTATATTTAATATATCAGCAATATCAAAGATGAGATCCAATGATATTTTACGATTGACATTTGGTGCTTCGATGGCACCGATATGTTGTCTGCTGACATTTAACTTCTCAGCCAATTCTTCCTGTGTCATTTTCTGATATTTACGACAATAAGCAATGCGAAAACCGATTTCACGATAGCGTTCCCAGTGATTTGGATCTTTCTTCATAATGTATCCCCTTTTCTATATGGTGATTTTAGCACTTGGAGACAAGTTGTGTGGCAATGCATATCCACACAATGTTAGAAGTGCACAATTTCATCGTATGTCCTATATTATTAGTTTAAACAAAAATAATGAATTTCACATAATTTGAAAAGTAATATAAGTTATTTTACAAATAACAAATTAAAAGTATCACGTATGAAATGTTTATCTTAAGGAAAAAATTTATGGGCAACTTGCCATTTACCAGGTGGAATGGTAATATTTATGATTGTTAGATAGCGTTCCACATAATGTTAGAACACACGACATTTTATATTTTAGATGGCAATGAGAGTTTATGTAAAAAATAATAAAGGGTATGGTTAGAATATGTTAATAGATTGTATGATGGCGGACATTGCGGAAGTCTTGTCGTATTTGCCGACAGCGATAATAGTCGGAGCAGTATATGCATTGGTGGCAGGAATTGTTTTACGTTTGATAGGAAAACGAGCAGCGAGTAGTGGCAATACGCCCGGTAAGGTGCCATTTGGTGAAAATAGTGTTTTTAAGCTGACTATGAGTATCTTGTTAGTGATCTATATTGTCGTGGTGTTAATGACAGTGTTTTTTTCAAGAGAACTTGGTTCCAGAGAGGGTATAGATATGCGCATACTGGGAACATGGGGAATTACGATGCAGGATCATGCGTGGGTGATTGAGAATGTTTTGCTCTTTATTCCGCTTGGTCTGCTGCTTCCTTTTTGGTTTCCGACCGGAAGAAAGGGAATTGTTATTATTGTCGGTTTGGTGTGCAGTATTGGAATTGAAGTGACACAGCTTGTTACTGGGTATGGATTTTGTCAGCTGGATGATGTTATAATGAACACAGCAGGAACTTTTGTGGGATATCTGCTATATGTCGGTATTGTAAATATATGTCGGAGGACAATGGCAAGAAGGCTATGCTGTTTATTGCTGGCGATCGTGTGGATGACGACGATCTTTCATTTTTCGGCACAGCCGGCAGACGAATCCGGGCAGATGAGTCTGCGGTTTGGAATGTCGATCTGTCGGATGGTTGTACCGCATTTTGAGGATAAAACGGTAGAGCAGCAAGAGACGATGGCAAGAAGGATTGAGTTTCCGGTACGTAAAGCGGCACATATGACGGAGTATGCGATTTTGGCGTTGTTATTGTTAGGTACGATCACGAAGGATCGGATCACGCGAAAACAGCTGTTGGCGGTGATATGTTTGGTAGCAGCTTATGCAGCAACGGATGAATATCATCAGTTATTCGTGCCGGGACGGAGTGGTCAGGTGCGGGATGTGGTCATTGATACGGTTGGAGGAACACTTGGCCTTGGTGCTTGGCTGGCGGTACGCCGCCTTTTGACACTTTGATCCTTAATAGGAAATTGCTCGTAATGTTGCTTGAGTGTTAGGAGATGATTAACAATGGATTTTATGATTGGTACGGTCGATCCGAAACGGTTGCGCAAAGATTTGCTGCAGCATTTTCGGACAGCACCGAATTGTAGAACGCCGGAGGGACGGCGTAAGCTGGAAGCAATACAGTATGCTAATGAGCAGCAGCTTGTGGCACTTGCTAAGCAGGAAGGCTTTGAGATGAGACCCTATATTCGTTAGGGCAGAAGAGCATAGAGCAGATGTGTGATTTGCGAAGACAGAAGAGCATAGAGCAGATGTGCAATTTGCGAAGGCAGAAGAGCATAGAGCAGATGTGCAATTTGCGAAAGCAGAAAGGCGGATTATAAATATGAAACAGTATGATTATTTAGTAGTAGGAGCAGGACTTTTTGGAGCAGTATTTGCCAGACAGGCGGCGGATGCGGGCAAGAAAGTGCTTGTGATCGATAAAAGGGATCACATTGCGGGAAATGTTTATACAGAACAGGTGGAGGGAATCCATGTACATCGTTATGGAGCCCATATTTTTCACACGAATAATAAAACAGTGTGGGATTATATTACACGGTTTGCAGAGTTTAACCGTTTTACGAACAGCCCTGTTGCCAATTACAAGGGGGAATTATATAGCCTGCCTTTTAACATGTACACGTTCAATAAGATCTGGGGTGTTGTGACGCCGGAGGAGGCAGCAGCTAAGATTGAAGAGCAGCGGCAGGAAGCAGGCATTACAGAACCACACAATTTAGAGGAACAGGCGATCAGTCTGGTCGGTAAAGATATTTATAAAAAATTGATCAAAGGATATACGCAGAAGCAATGGGGACGTCCATGTACGGAATTGCCGGCATTTATTATCAAGCGTTTGCCGGTGAGATTAACGTTTGATAATAATTATTTTAATGCGTTATATCAGGGCATTCCAGTTGGTGGATATACGCAGATGGTTGCTAATTTGTTAGACGGGATAGAAGTGCAGCTTGGCGTGGATTATTTGGCAGACAAGGAAAAGCTTGCTGCAACTGCAGAACGTGTCGTATACACAGGAGCGATCGACGCTTACTTTAATTACACGCTTGGTACATTGCAATATCGTTCTGTACGTTTTGAGACAGAGACATTAGATATACCGAATTTCCAAGGCAATGCTGCAGTAAATTATACGGATGCCGAGACACCTTGGACAAGAATTATTGAGCACAAATGGTTTGAGTTTGGTAAAGATGCAGAGGGAAATGATCTGCCGAAAACGGTGATCTCCAGAGAGTATAGTTCTGAGTGGAAGCCGGGAGATGAACCATATTATCCGGTAAATGATGAGAAAAATGGTGCATTGTATGAGAAGTATAAGGAGTTAGCAGCCGGGGAGACCAATGTGATCTTTGGCGGAAGACTGGGCGAGTATAAGTATTATGATATGGATGCGGTTATCGCTTCAGCGCTCGCCTTGAGTGAACGTGAACTTGCATAAGAAAGCTTAGCTTTATTGAGTGAAGTGCACTTGTATAAGAAAGCATAGCCCCGGTGGGTGAATGAGAAACGATATAAGAAACAGCCTTGTTGAGAATGAATGGGAAGGAGAGTAGCTCTTATGGAGTGGATTTATCCGATTTTGGGTAAGCAAAAGTGTCTGCCTTTCTATTTGTCGGGCATTGGTATTGCAGAACCGGAGTATCATGTGATACGAGAAGAAGGTTTGGTATCCCATCAGCTTCATTATACGCAGAGTGGCCGTGGCAATCTTGTTGTTGGCGGCACGACGTATCCGTTAGAGCCGGGAAGTATGTTTTATATGGCACCGGGGATTCCACATGAGTATTATCCGCTTGTTGAGGATGAGTGGACGACCTGTTGGCTGGTGTTTCGTGGGGAACATTTGCTGGAATTAATGAAAGGCATGGGTTTTGATGGTTTTGCCTATGATAAAAACGTTGTCAATGAAAAGATTACCGGAATTTTTCATCAGATGCTTAAGGCGGCAAAAGATCCACTGTATGGTGATGAGCGATGCTCTATGTTAGTGTATGAATATATTATGAATGTCCGACAGGCGTTTTTGGCAAATAAGAAGTATGGCGGTCAGAGTGCCAAGAGCATGTTGCAGCGTGCTCTAATGTTTATTCATAAAAATTATGCGAGAGATGTTACATTAGAAGAACTGGCAGAAATGAGCGGCGTGACGAAACAGCATTTTTGTCGGGTTTTTAAGGAACAGATGCGGATGCGTCCGATGGAGTATCTGGCAAGACAACGAGTTTCGGCTGCAAGAAGTATGTTGTTAGCAACCGATAAAAGCATCGCACAGATCGGGGCGGAGGTCGGATATGAGAATCCGACGTATTTCGGCATGGTATTTAAGAAGTATGAAGGCATAACGCCGACCGATTGCAGAAAAAGACATGGTACAAGCTTGACATGGTAGAGGCTTGCAGAGCAAAACGCTGGTTTTGCTCTTTTTTGATTGATAGGAAAATGCATCAAAATGTTCATATCACTGGGATTTAACAATTATTTTAGATTGCCGGATCTTTGCGGTTTTACTTATAATACAACCAGCAACATAATTTTTGCGTAGGTAAAAAAGGAGGAGAATATGGTGAGAAAATTACTGAAACGTGCGGGAGTATGTTTACTCAGCCTTTCTATGGTCTTGACGGGGAATGTCGGGATCAGCGGGGCAAGTACATCTTCCCGGAAAGGGGCAGCAGTGGAAACAAAAACGGGAAGCATTGTGATTGATGGCAATGATATCAAGGCAGACAATGTGAATGGACTTACGTATAAGGGATTTGGTATGCTTAGTGCCAATTCTACAAGTGATCTGTTGATGGATTACAAATCACAGAATCCGGAGGCATATGCAAAATTAATGCAGTATTTATTCGGAGGCGAGTACCCGATTTTTACACATGTGAAATTGGAAATGGGTAATGATCGCAACAACTCGACCGGATCAGAGAGTGCTACCAAGAGAACAAAGGGCGAGAAAGCCAATGTGCTTCGTAATCCTGGCTGGCAGCTGGCAGCAGATGCTAAGAAGATCAATCCGAATTTGAAGGTCAGTATTCTGACTTGGCGTACACCCTCTTGGGTGAAAACAGATGAAGATAAGTATATCTGGTATAAACAGAGTATTTTGGATGCTTATGAGAAATATGGCTATATGGTAGACTATATTAATCCAAATACGAACGAAGAATGGGGTGGTGCAGGCGATGTTGCTTACACTAAGAAATTTGCCAAGTGGATCGCGGCGGAAAGCACTAAGACGATCGCGGATGAGAAAGCACTTGCTTTATTCAAAAAGATTAAGCTTGTTGTATCCGACGAGGCAAATGTTGTCAGCAGCGATGTTGCCAACAAGTTAAAGGATGACAAGGAGTTTATGAACGCAGTGGATGTTGTCGGATACCATTATAAGACAGCGGATGATGAAAATAATGCGATGAAGTGGCTGGCAGAGGAAGTGGACAAGGAAGTATGGAACAGCGAGGAGCAGGCAACGTTCTCAAATTCAGCGTTCCGTCCATCTACGACAGATAAAGCGCCAACGGTAGAGGGTACTGGTATCGGTGGCTCCGGCAGTGCATTGGAAATGGGCAATACCGTGATCAAGAGCTTTGTCGAGTCACGTCGTGGTCATGTGATCTATCAGCCTGTGATCGGTTCTTATTATGAAGGCGCACAGTACTCCTTTAAGGAGTTAGTAAGTGCCAGAGATCCTTGGTCAGGATGGATGCATTATGATGCCGGATTGTTGATTTTGGCACATATCAGCAAGTTTGCAGTGACCGGCTGGGAAAATGAAACAAATACTGCCGGCATTTGGCGTAGTGTTGCATCGGCCAGCAAGGCATCTGCTGTACAAGGAACAACCAGCAATGCAGTTGACGGCCGTGGCGGTGGAGAAAACTATATGACTCTGGCAGCACCGACGAAAGATAATTTCTCAACGGTGATCGTTAATGACAGTGAGTATCCAATGACATATACACTGCAGACGAAGAATATGAAGTTGAAAGCAGACCGGAAGTTAGAACTTTGGGAGACGAGAGCAGCAGACGAGGGTGCATTTAATGAAAATTATATGAAATGTATTCAGGAATTATCTGCGGACAGCAATGGTGTATATTCCTTTGCGGTAAAACCAAATTCTGCAGTTACGGTTACCTCTTTAGATGTTTCAGACAGCAAAGAACATACAGAAGCAATGCCGGTAGAGGGTGAGCGTACCGTACTTGACACAGATGCAACCGGAGACGTTCAGAACACAGAGGATGGCTATCTGTATGCGGATGATTTTGAGTATACCGGCAAGACCGTTCCTGTTCTTGATGGCAAAGGCGGCTTTACCGGAGAGAAGGAAGATTACATTGCATCACGTGGTGGAGAAAAAGGTGCGATGGCACGCTATACCCATACGTTGAATGGTGCTTTTGAGGTCTATAAGAGTGGCACCGGCAATCATGTGCTTCGCCAGCAGTTGGATAAGAAGTCAACAGGTGTCGGAAGTGCTTGGAATAACGGAGATCCTGTCACGTTAGTGGGAGACTACCGCTGGACGAATTATACGGCAGCTATTGATGTATTATTTGAGCGTGCAGCAGATAAGCAGTATGCGCAGATTGGTATCAGACAGACCGGAAGAACACACAATCTTTCGAACAATGCAGGATATTCTTTGAAAGTTAATGATGATGGAAGCTGGATACTGTATCGTGCGAAAATGGGTTCTACATCTTCTAAGGGTACAGAGCTTGCGTCCGGTTCGGTAGATGCAAGTCAGGTAACACCGGGAACTTGGTTCCAGCTCAAACTCCGTGGCGAGGGTAATGTGATCAAAGCATATATCAACGATACTTTAGTCGCAACATATGAGGACAGCAATCCGATCACTTCAGGACGTGTTGCGATCGGCTGCGGTAATTCCTACACAAGATTTGACAATCTGGCAGTAACGAAGATCAAAGGATATGCGCCATATTACAGAGAATATATTGACAATATGGAAACCTATGATCTGACACCACAGAAAAATGCAAAATTGGTATATAACAACAAGTGGTCTCGTACTTGTGCAAATCAGGGAATGTTTGTATATCAGAGAAGTGTTTCCAATAGTACGGGCACAGGCGCATCCATTACGTATACCTTTAACGGAACCGGTTTGGAAGTGTTAGGATACAATAAATCCACAGGAGGAACCGTGAATGTGATGGTAGATGGACAGTCCTACAAGAAAGATGACGCATTGTGGAATGCAGATAATATGTGTACTGCATATCAGGTGAGTGGACTGGAAGATGGTGAACATACTGTAACAATCGAGGTTGCAAGCGGCAGTCTTGCCGTGGATGCAATTGCAGTGATCGGCTCCATTTACAATAGTGATGAGATTAATGTGACTCCAAAGAAAGGTACAGAAACCGGTCTGCCGGAAGAAGAACTTCCAAAAGATCTGACAGAGGATGTGGTACCGGATATCAGCACTCCGTCACCAAGTCCTGCAGCACCGACAACCGCCCCGACAACGAAGCCGCAGCCAACCAAAACACCGTCTGTCCGCAAAGGATATTCTTTTAAGGTAAAGGGAGCATCTTATGTTGTGACAAATGCATCCAAGAAGACGGTCAGCTACCGCAAGGCAGCCAATAAAAAGATCAAATCTGCAGCAATACCGGCGACGGTAAAAGTAAAAGCGAATGGCGTCGTATATTCCTTCCGCGTTACGAATATTTCTGCAAAGGCATTTGCCGGATGCACCAAATTAAAGAAAGTAATCATTGGCAAGAATGTTGTTTCCATCGGAAAGGAGGCATTTTCCAAGGCTAAGGCACTCAAAAAGATAACGATCAAGACAACCACATTGAAAAAAGTGGGCAAAAATGCGATCAAGGGCATTTACAAAAAAGCGAAGATATCCTGTGGCAAGAAAAAGCTGAAAGCATACAAGAAGCTGTTTAATGCCAAGACCGGATATAAGAAATCGATGAAACTGACCAAATAATTTATGCAGTAAATTGACCAAAGAAAACGGGAGCTGTGTCGTCCATGTTTGACGAACAGCCCTGTTTTTTGGTATAATCATTCAAATAGACAGATTTGACGAAATACACGAAAGAGGGAAAGGAGCAGATCCTATGTTAGAATCAGTATGGGAACGGCTGCGGGCGTTTGGCTGTAAGCAGACGGAGCATATTTTGTACTGGATCAGCATATGGTGTGTTCTTGGTGTGGGGCTTGTATATATTGCAGCATTTTATATTGCGCATGTAACCGGCAACGACCGGTTATTGCAATGCAAAATGAAGCTGTATTTTGGAATCCCCTGCCCGGGCTGTGGTGGAACAAGAGCAATATGGTCTCTGTTACATGGAAGAGTACTGCAGGCAGTATATTACAATGCATTTGCGGTATATGGTGCAGTATGGTATCTATTGTTTTTTATCAGTCAGACTGTGCAGCGTGTGGCGGCTCGTTTTGACAGGCAGATCAACGGAATGAAATTTCGGGATGCAGCGTTGTATATCGCCATCGTGGTGCTGATCGTGCAGTATTTGTTAAAGCTGTTTGTTCCGGGCTATCGAATATAGCTTAGAAATGCAATGTAGAGACATGGGTGCTTTTGCTAAGGGGACTTCTATTAGCAGGGCGTTATGTCATACAATGTAGAGGTAGTACATATACAAAGTTGAGGAGGATTACAATGGATAACAATCAAAATGAAAATCAGGGTTTCCAAAATGGCAATGCAGGAAATGACTCACAGGGGTGGACGAACACTAACAATGGCAGTTATCAGAATGGCGACTATCAGAATGGCGGCTATCAGAATGGCGGCTATCAGAATGGCGGTTATCAAAATAACAGCTACCAGAACAATGGATATAATGGCCAGCCACAGTATAATTATCAGGGAAATAATTCGCCGGGAAGAGGATATTCCATTGCGTGTCTGATATTAGGTATTTGTGGTATCGTATTTTGCTTTTGCTATGGCATTGTTGGAGTTATCTGCAGTATTGTTGCATTAGTGCTTCATGGTAAGGCAGTAGAGTTAGATGGATTTGAGAGCAGCTACGCTAAGGCTGGTAAGATCTGTGCGATCATCGGAATTGTGATCGGTGTTATTTATCTTATCCTGACCATCCTTGCTGTTGTATTCAGCATGTCAGTTGGCGGATTATCAACAATACTTCGCGCATAAGGAATCTTTAAGTAAAGAAATTTTGAATTATGTAAGAGAGTACCAAAGACAATTGTTGGACGGTACTCTCTTTTTGTTTTGATTGGAGAGTAAGATGTGAACAGTTTTTGAATTATGAAATCTGAATAAAAAAGATTGTTCGAATTTTAATGATTTTATACAATAAATGGGTGCATAATACTAGCAAAATCGGTATTTTGCGGAGATTCGTCAAATGTCAGATATTAGCAGATTTTTGTGTGTTTTGTATGTTTTTCACAAAAATTCACAAAAAATTCAAAAAAATACTTGTAAATTTGTTCATGTTGTTATATAATCATCTTACGAAAACGATTTAGTAAAACGATTTCGTAAACGTAACTTGAAAATGTTCATAAAGTTATGAACAGCATATTGATATTTCTACTGCAGGTCATTGCAGTAAAAATATAGAAGCAAACAATTTCTTATTAGAGGAGGTTTTTTTATGAGAAAGAAACTTTTAAGCGTGCTGTTATGTACAGCAATGGCAGCAACCATGTTGACTGGTTGCGGCGGCAGTGACACTAAGAAGGATTCATCAAAAGAAGCTAAAAAAGTTACAGTTTCTGACGGTGGAAAAGTTCTTAACATCCGTGTATGGAACGAGGAGTTCAAGAGCCGTATGACAGATCACTATCCGGGATATAAGAAGGTTAGTGATACAGAAGGTAAGATTGGCGACGTTACAGTTAAGTGGACGATCACACCATCTGATGATAATGCATATCAGAATGCATTGGATGAAGCTCTTAAGAAGCAGGATTCTGCAGCAGCTGATGACAAGATCGATCTTTTCCTTGTTGAGGCAGATTACGCATTGAAGTATGTAGATACAGACTACACACTGGATGTTGTAAATGATCTTGGCGTATCCAAAGATGCACTTGCTAACCAGTACAAGTACACACAGGATATCGTAACAGATTCTAAAGGAGCGTTAAAGGGTGCTTCCTGGCAGGCTTGCCCGGCAGGTATGATCTACAGACGCGACATTGCTAAGAAAGTATTCAAGACAGATGATCCTGAGAAGATTCAGGAGCTGTTCAAAGATTGGGATTCTTTCAAAGCAGCATCTAAGAAGTTAAAAGACGCTGGATACCTTACAACAGCATCTGTAAACGATACATATCGTGTATTCTCTAACAACGTAACATCTAAGTGGGTAGAGAATAAGAAGATCAACGTAGATGAGAACATCAAGGCATGGGTAGATATGTCTAAGGAAATGGTAGACAACGGCGAGACTACAACACATGAGTTGTGGGGATCTGACTGGAGCGAAGGCTTCATGAAGAGCGGTAACGTATTCGCTTACTTTGGACCAGCTTGGTTCATCGACTTCTCCATGGGTTACAAAGATGGTGTAGCACTTGATGGTTCTGTAGTTAAAGATGGTGGCTGGGCACTTACAACTGGTCCTCAGAGCTTCTACTGGGGCGGTACTTGGATCTGTGGTGCTAATGGCACAGACAACAAGAGCCTTGTAAAAGACATCATCGAGAAGATGACAACAGACGAGAGCGTATTGAAAGACATTGTTAGCAAAGACAATGACTACGCTAACAACAGCAAGTTGATGGATTCCTTAAAGGATGACAAGAGCTTCGGTGATAAGGCACTCGGTGGACAGAATCCAGTTCCGATCTTCTCCGCAGGTGTTGGCAACATCGACATGAGCAATATATCTTCATATGATCAGACATGTGCTGAGGAGTTCCAGGCAGCAATGAAGGATTACTTCGATGGCAATACAAAGGATTATGATACTGCATTGCAGACATTCATCGATAAAGTTAAGACAAAACATCCTGAGATCGAGGGATAATTGTTACAAACATTGTTAAGTAAACTGGTTTAGGAATGTGCCTGCTTACATTTGTAGGCAGGCACTTTTTTTGAAAATAAGGGGAGGGTAACACTTATGAGTAAACCCAAAAAAGGAAGAGTGGAAAAACATAATAAGTGGGGCTACATTTTTTTAATCCCGTTCATTCTTACATATGTTATTTTCCAGTTAATCCCACTTATCAGCACGATTTATAATAGTTTTTTTGAAAATTATAGCATGGGCTTAATACAGGTGGGACCAAATTATATCGGCTTAGAAAACTATGCTTCGCTTTTTGAAAGCGGCAAGTTATTGATTTATTTGAAAAACACAATGATAATGTGGGTGTTAGGATTTGTACCGCAGATCTTATTATCACTTCTGCTTGGTGCATGGTTCTCAGACACACGATTAAAATTGAAAGCATCCGGTTTTTTCAAAACCGTTATTTATTTACCAAACTTGATCATGGCGTCAGCGTTTGCAATGTTGTTCTTCGCATTGTTCTCTGACAACGGCCCGGTAAATGCAATTTTATTACACGCCGGTCTGATCAAAGAGAAGTATTCTTTCCTTTCTCATGCAGGAAGTGCAAGAGGATTGGTTGGATTTATGAACTTCTTGATGTGGTTTGGTAATACCACGATTCTGTTAATGGCAGGTATGATGGGTATAGACCCGGCATTGTTTGAGGCTGCCGAAGTTGATGGAGCGACATCGACACAGGTATTTTTCCGAATCACGATGCCGTTGTTGCGTCCAATCTTAGTATACGTTTTGATCACATCTTTGATCGGTGGTTTACAGATGTTCGATGTACCACAGATCTTGACAAACGGTACCGGTGGACCAACAGATACAACGATGACATTGATCATGTATTTGAACAAACAGCTATACAGTAAGAACTACGGTATGGGTGGTGCGTTATCCGTTCTGCTCTTCATCGTAACGGGTATATTGAGTTTGATCGTGTTCAAAGCATTTGCACAGAAAAAGGAGGCATAATTCATGGATGAAAGAAAAAGTTCAGGAATAGGAATACATGCCAGAAGGGTTCTTGCATATATTGTTTTGATATTCATTTCGATATTGTGCCTGTTTTGGTTTTATGTATTGTTTGTTAACGCAACAAGATCACATGCACAGATTCAGTTAGGATTCTCTGCTTTGCCGAGTGGAGAGTTTATGAACAACTGGGTACATTTGATGCACAGTTCACAGCCGGTTTGGAACGGTTTGTTTAACAGTGTTATTGTCGCTGCTTTCAGTGCTGTGCTGACAACATACTTTTCTTGTATGACGGCATATGCAATTCATGTATACAATTTCAAGTTGAAGAATGTTATGTTTACATTCATCTTGATGATCATGATGATTCCTACACAGGTAACTGCACTTGGTTTTTACCGCTTAATGATGGATTGGAATCTGATGGATTCCTTTATCCCGTTGATCATTCCAGCCATAGCAGCACCGGTAGTATTCTTCTATATGAAACAGTACATGGATTCTTCCCTTCCATTGGAGATCGTAGAAGCGTCTCGAATCGATGGTGCGGGCGAGTTTAAGACATTCAATATGATGATTCTTCCGATTATGAAACCTGCGATCGCAGTTCAGGCAATCTTCGCATTTGTTCAGAGCTGGAATAATTACTTCATTCCGTCATTGCTCTTGACAGAAAATAAGAAGAAGACATTGCCTATCTTGATCGCACAGTTACGTAGTGCGGATTTCCTGAAGAAGGATATGGGTCAGGTGTATATGATGATTGCCTTCTCGATTTTCCCGGTAATCGTTGTATATCTGCTTCTTTCTAAACATATCGTACAGGGTGTGGCACTTGGTAGTGTGAAAGGGTAGAAAGTTTGTAAATACAATTCTTAAAGTGAAGGTTGAACAATACATATCCAAAATATGGATCATAGTATTGACGAATTGAAAAAATCATGGTATATATATTATATAAATAGTGTGTTACTTGATTTGAATGAAATTGAGGCATTAACTATACATAAATCACAGGTAATTTATGTTAGTTGATGCCTTTTTCTTTTGCATATTATATAGTTAGCCGCGGATACTATCGGTGAGTGTGTACTTGCTGTTATGCGAGAGAGATATGCCAAACTGCATAAATACAGGAAGAAAGGATGGATGAAAGATGAAAGACAAAATTTTTGAAGTGCTGCAGCGAATTGGAAGAAGTTTTATGCTCCCAATCGCGATCTTACCGGTTGCCGGTCTGCTTCTTGGACTGGGTAGTTCGTTTACGAACGAGACAACGATTGCAACGTATCATTTAGGTGGTATATTGGGGGATGGAACGATATTGCATGCGCTGCTTGTGATCATGAACAAGGTCGGAAGTGCCGTGTTTGATAACCTGCCTTTGTTATTTGCTGTAGGTGTCGCAATTGGAATGGCCAAAAAGGAAAAAGAAGTGGCAGCGTTATCTGCGGTGATCGCATTTTTCGTTATGAATATTTCGATCAATGCTATGCTTGAGATTAATGGCAAGATTCTGGAAGATGGATCGATTGCGAAAAATGTGTTAGAGGGAACCGTGGCTTCTGTCTGTGGAATTAATACATTGCAGATGGGTGTGTTTGGCGGTATTATCGTTGGCCTTGGTGTGGCTGCATTACACAATCGCTTCCATAAGATCATATTGCCGAATGCGTTATCATTCTTTGCGGGATCAAGATTTGTTCCGATCATTTCCACTATAACGTATATGTTTGTCGGTATTATTTTGTATTATATATGGCCGGTTGTGCAAAATGGAATTTATGCACTTGGTGGATTGGTGACAGGAAGCGGTTATATGGGAACACTGATCTTTGGTGTTGTCAAAAGAGCATTGATACCATTTGGATTGCATCATGTGTTTTATATGCCATTTTGGCAGACTGCTGTTGGCGGAACCGCTGATGTGGCAGGACACATGGTTCAGGGTGGACAAAATATTTTCTTCGCTCAGCTTGCAGATTCTGCACACATTTCACACTTCAGTGCAGATGCAACAAGATATTTCTCGGGTGAATTCATTTTCATGATCTTTGGTCTGCCAGGCGCAGCTCTTGCAATGTATCGCACTGCGAAGCCGGAGAAAAAGAAGCAGGTAGGAGGCTTGCTATTTTCAGCGGCCCTCACATCTATGTTGACAGGTATTACTGAGCCGATTGAATTTTCATTTTTGTTTGTTGCACCGATTTTGTTTGCAGTGCAAGTTGTATTGGCCGGTGCTGCATATATGATCGCTCATATATTAAATATCGCTGTGGGTCTTACTTTCTCGGGCGGATTTTTGGATCTGTTCCTGTTTGGTATTTTACAGGGAAATGATAAGACAAGCTGGCTTCGTATCATTCCGGTAGGAATCATTTATTTTATTCTTTATTATGTGATTTTTTCTTTCTTGATCAAAAAATTGAATTTAAAAACGCCTGGTCGAGAGGATGATACACAGGAAGTGAAATTATATACGAAGGCAGATGTTAATGCTAAACGTTCCGCAAAGGGGGATGATGGAAATATATCATCGGAGGATACACTTAGTGAAATGATCACGAGAGGTCTTGGCGGTAAGAACAACATTGATAGTGTTGACTGCTGTGCGACCCGCCTTCGTTGTACTGTTGCAAGTGCAGATTTGGTTGATGATGTTCTGCTTAAATCGACAGGAGCCAGTGGAGTGATCCATAAAGGAAATGGAGTCCAGATCATATACGGACCAAATGTTACCGTGATCAAATCAAATTTGGAAGAGTATCTTGAAACAGCACCAGATATTATATATACGAATGATAATGAGATGCGTTCAGAGTCAGATGATGCCATGCAGAGTCAGGAAATTGAAGGAAGTGTAGCAAAAACCGTTATTGTGTCCAGTCCGATCACAGGTGTTGCAGCAGATCTGTCTACGGCACCGGATGAAGCTTTTGCGGATCGGATGATGGGTGACGGTGCGGTTGTAACCCCAACGGATGCGATCGTTAAGGCACCGGAAGATGGAGAGGTTGCGTTTGTGTTTGATACCAAGCATGCGATTGGATTTACGACAGATTCCGGTTTGAGCTTATTGATACACGTTGGTATAGACACAGTAAAATTGGATGGTAAAGGATTTGAAGTGTTTGTCGAGAATGGTCAGCAGGTCAAGAAGGGTGATCCGCTGATGAAACTGGATATTGCTTATCTGAAAGAGCACGCACCGTCAATCGTATCTCCGGTACTGTGTACGGAACTAGAGGATAACCAAAAGGTACGTTTATTAAGGGAGGGAGAAATAAAATCAGGAGAGGAGTTATTCGCTGTTGATTTTTATGAGGAATAATTATGTATAGAGTGACAAAGGTGTTAAATCATAACGCTGTACTTGACGATAAATGAAAAATAGGATAATATAATTTATTGCCGTGGATAAATGTTATTTATGCATGGGTTCATACAGACAGTTCATTTGTACCATCCTGTCTATAAATAAAACTCGGACTGCATGAAACAGAGATTGTTTTTGGGCAGACCGTAGGTCTGCCTTTTTATTTTGCTTTATAGGAAATTGGAGGGAATGCATGTATCAATTGACGACAGAACATAGTTTTGACTCGGCACATTTTCTTGCCGGATACGATGGAAAATGCGGTAATTTGCATGGACATCGTTGGAGAGTACTGCTGACGGTGCAGTCAGAGACGCTAAGAGAAGACCAGCAGCAAAAAGGCATGTGTGTTGATTTTGCGGAGTTAAAAAAAGATTTGCGGACGGAATTGGATGCGTTGGATCATGTGCTGATCATTGAACAGGGCTCTTTGCGTGAGAGTACGATGAAAGCATTGCAGGAAGAAAAATTTCAGGTGGTTGAGATGCCGTTTCGACCAACCGCCGAAAATTTTGCCAGATATTTTTATGAATTGTTTACATTGAAAGGTTATCCGGTGGCGAAAGTAGAAGTATATGAGACACCGAATAACAGTGCAGTTTACTTTGTTTAAAACGATGCGAGAGGTGACAGTGCAGCCTGCTTTGTCTGAAGCGATGCGAGAGGTGACAGTGCCGCTTGCTTTGTCTGAAGCGATGCGAGAGGTGACAGTGCAGCTCGCTTGGTCTAAAACTATGCGAGAGATGGCATCGTGGAGAAGTTATGCATGACAGGCTGCAGGCCGGGAAAGGAATGTAAGAGTTAGTATGGCAGATTTTGAAGTGGTAGAAATCTTTGAAAGCATTAATGGGGAAGGACGATTTGCCGGAGAGTTATCTAATTTTGTGCGGCTAAAGGGATGTAACTTGCGCTGTACGTATTGTGATACAGCTTGGGCCTATGAAGCAGATGCGCCACGTACGGTGATGACGGAAGAGGAAATCTGTGAGCGTCTGCTGCAATCAGGGATCAGTCGGGTGACACTTACCGGTGGTGAACCGATGATTGCAAAAAATATTGATGTATTGTTAGAAAGGCTGTCTCGAGAAGAGAGTTTAGAGGTGGAGATCGAGACAAATGGTAGTGTTTCATTAACAGCGTTTCGTCAAATGAAGCGGCCACCGTCATTTACGATAGACTACAAATTGGCGGGAAGCGGCATGGAAACAAAGATGTGTATGGATAATTTTGCAGAGGTTGTAAAGCAGGATACGGTGAAGTTTGTTGTGTCCGGACGGAGTGATCTGGAAAGGGCCTATGAGGTGACGAGAGAGTATCATCTGGATCAGCGCTGCATGGTAATATTAAGTCCGGTATTTGGCAGGATCGAACCGGCTGAAATGGTTGATTTTCTTCGTGAAAAACGATGGAATGGAGTACGGCTTCAATTGCAGTTGCACAAGTTTATCTGGGATCCGGATAAACGTGGAGTTTAAGAAAGGAAGATGGCATTATGGCAATAGATACAGAAGCGATTAAGGTGCATGTTCGAGGTATATTGGAAGCATTGGGAGATGATCCGGATCGTGAAGGATTAAAAGAAACACCGGATCGTGTGGCTCGCATGTATGAAGAAGTGTTTGAGGGAATGAACTATACAAATCATGAGATTGCGCAAATGTTTAATAAAACATTTACCGATCGTATGGAATTTGGATCGGCTTCCAGAGATATGGTGATCGTTCGGGATATTGATATTTTTAGTTATTGTGAACACCATCTTGCTCTAATGTATGATATGAAAGTGACCGTTGCGTATATTCCAAAGGAAAAGGTGATCGGACTTAGCAAGATCGCACGTATTGCGGATATGGTGGCAAAACGCCTTCAGCTGCAGGAACGCATTGGTACGGATATTGCAGATATTATGCAGGAGATCTTGGAAAGTGAAGATGTGGCGGTTGTGATCGAGGGTACACATAGCTGCATGACAGCCAGGGGAATCAAAAAGAATGCAGCGACGACGAAGACATTTACACTTCGTGGACAGTTTCAGGAAGATCAGAGCTTACAGATGAGACTTTTGTCATAGAGAAAGCAGTAGAAAATCAATAAAAGGCCTATAATAAAAACTTTAGGCTTGACATGATAGGAAGGAAAGAGTGTTATGAGCAAAGCAATGGTTTTATTTAGTGGCGGCGTAGACAGTACAACCTGTCTGGGGCTTGCAATCGAAAAATATGGTAAAGAAAACGTGATCGCATTGTCGATCTCTTATGGACAGAAACATAAAAAAGAAGTGGAAGCAGCACGCAGCATTGCTGCATATTATGGAATAGAACTTCTGTCTTTAGATCTGCAAAAGATCTTTACGTACAGTGATTGTTCTTTATTAGAACAGTCTGATGCAGAAGTTCCCAAAGAAAGCTATGCGGAGCAATTAAAGGAAACTTCCGGCAAGCCGGTATCTACTTATGTCCCTTTCCGTAATGGTTTGTTTTTGGCGAGTGCAGCGAGCATTGCTCTGTCGAAAAACTGTGAAGTGATCTATTATGGAGCGCATGCAGATGATGCGGCAGGTAACGCATATCCGGATTGCAGCAGTGCCTTTAACGATGCAATGGGACAGGCAATTTATTTGGGAAGTGGCAATCAGGTACGTATCGAGGCTCCGTTTGTCAATTGGACTAAGGCTAAAGTGGTCGGAGAGGGACTCCGTTTGAAGGTGCCTTATGAACTTACGTGGAGTTGTTATGAGGGTGGTGACAAGCCTTGTGGTGTGTGTGGCACGTGTCGTGACCGCGCAGAAGCCTTTCGCGCCAATGGCGTTTTGGATCCGGCACTGCACTAAAGGAGAGGCAGGAGAGCTTAGATCACGGTATTGATCGGTAAGGTGGCATAAGGATGCTGCAACAGAGGGAGGAAATGCAATGAGAGAACAGGAAAAGAGTATTACATTATTAGGAAACCAGGGGACGAAATATCCACAGGATTATGCACCGGAAGTTTTAGAAACATTTGTGAATAAGCATCCGGATAATGATTATTTTGTCAAATTTAATTGTCCGGAATTTACCAGTTTATGTCCGATCACAGGGCAGCCGGATTTTGCAACGATCACGATATCGTACGTGCCGGGAGAACGAATGGTAGAGAGCAAATCCTTAAAATTATATTTGTTTAGTTTTCGCAATCATGGTGACTTCCATGAAGACTGCGTCAATGTTATCATGAAAGATCTCATTAAATTAATGGATCCGAAGTATATTGAAGTATGGGGCAAGTTTACACCACGTGGAGGAATTTCTATCGATCCATATTGCAATTATGGACGCCCTGATACCAAATGGGAACAAATGGCAGAAAAAAGAATGTTGTGGCACGATATGTACCCGGAAAAAATTGACAATCGATAATTCTATCCTTTACAGAAAAGGTTTTGCGGTATATACTTATACAGCAAATATATTATGACAGAAGAAAGAAGAGAGTAGAAGAAAGTATGAAAGTAAAAGATTATTTCAAAGAGCATAAGTGGATTATTCCGGTGGCAATAGCAGCAGGCGTACTTATTATAACAGCGATCGTGATCGCAGTATATTCGAGTGGACACTTTGCCAGAGGAACAAAGGTCAATGGGATTGACGTTTCCGGTATGAGTGTGAAACAGCTTCAGAAGCGGATCGGAGAATATTCCATTAATGTCAAAGAACGCAAGATTGATGAGAAATCCAGAGATGAAAGTTTTTTTGAGGAAACGATCAAAGGAAGTGACATCGGATTGGCAGTCGGTGATGCGCAGCCATTATATGATATATTGAAAGGCCAGGGATTCATAAAGTTTTTTGTCGGAGACAAGAAAGATTATGAGATCAGTCATACACTGTCATATGATAAGGATCTTCTTGCGAAGGAAGTGTCGGCCTTAAAGGGGGCATCTGCCACAGACGGTACGGAAGCGGTGAGCGCTTCAATTGCCGAGTATACAGAGGGAAAAGGTTATGAGATCGTTTCGGAGCAGCAGGGAGATATTTTGGATGAGCAGGCAACTTGCGAGGTGATTGAAAAGGCAGTTGCATCATTGAAGGAATCTGTTGATCTAAGCAAGGAAAAAGCATATAAAAAGCCGGAGTTCACCAGTGAAAGTGATGTCTTAAAAGATGCTGTAGAAACATTAAATCGTTATGTTGGAACAAAGATTACATATCAATTTGGCGATGATACTGTTGTATTAGATGGTACGCGTATCAATAAGTGGATCAAGATCAAAAAAGACAACACAGTAAAGATTCGTCGAAATAAGGTGGAGAAGTTTGTACAGGAACTTCATCGTAAATATGATACCGTATTTACCAATCGTAAGTTTAAGACCGCGTACGGTGATACAGTGACTGTATACGGTGGAGATTATGGCTGGGGGATGAATACAGTCAAGGAAACAGATAAACTGGTTAAATTGATCCAAAAAGGTGCTGTCAAAGAGCGTACACCGGAATATCGTCAAACAGCGGTCAGCTACGGTGACAAAGACTACGGTGATACCTATGCAGAAGTGGATCTGAGTGGTCAGCACGTGTTTGTGGTCAAAAATGGAAAAGTTGTATTTGATACTGCGTGTGTAACGGGAAATGAATCGCAGGGACATGCAACGCCGGCAGGTACATATGGAATTACCTACAAGCAGCGCAATGCTACATTGCGTGGAGAAAATTATGAGACACCGGTAAGTTACTGGATGCCGTTTAATGGAGGCATTGGTTTTCATGATGCGTATTGGAGAAGTCGTTTTGGTGGCACTTTATACCGTACCGGCGGTTCTCATGGATGCGTAAACCTTCCGCCATCATCAGCCAAGAAGATTTACAGCTTGGTCGAGCAGGGAACTCCGGTCATCTGTTATCATCGCTCCGGAAGTTCCTCGAAGACAACGACAGATTCATCTTCTAAACCGTCAGCAACGAAGAAGCCGACGGTAACGAAGAAGCCAAAGCTGGCGAAGAAGCCAAAGGCAACGAAGAAACCAAAGCTGGCGAAGAAACCAAAGCTGGCGAAGAAACCAAAGGCAAAAAAGAAGCCAAAGCTGGCGAAACAACCGGAGACAACCAAAAAGCCGGAAACGTCGGAGGATGAAGAATAAAATAACGAAAGGGTCAATGATAGTGATCCTATATGATTGCGGTACAGTGATGTCTGTTGCGGTAAGAAAGCGAGGCATTATTGCACCGCAATTTGCTTTGTGTTATCATTATATATACTTGACTATATATGTACTCGACGATATATACAAAACTATATACACAATTTTGTGCATATAAAAGACGATCGGAAAGGATAAAAAATATGGTTACAATAAATACAATTGGTGTTTCGAAGGAGATTGACGGTGAGTCCGGTGTGCAGTTGACGGATGAGCTGACATTTCTGAGTGGAAAGTATGCAGGTACCTGCTATGCTGCAGACGGCTACGAGACAATACGTACGCAAGAACTGCAAAAGGCGCTCAGACGTGCAGAAAATACGGCACAAAACGGTCATCATTCTGTGTTTCAGCATAGTATGGTAACAATGGAAATACAGTGCCCGAAGATTATTGCAATGCTGCTTAACTCTATCGGAGTATCAAATACATCCGAAAAGAGTGCCAGATATACAAAGATGAAGCCACAAAGTGAAAAAGAGGCCATACTTTATGAAAAGTGGCATGATATTTTGAAACAACAGATCGAAGCTTTGTATCCGGAGAAGTTTAGCGAGCGCGAAGCGGACAAACTTGCTTATGAGAATGCCAGATACATGTTGTCGGTCTTTTGCCCGACTTCGATGGTGTATTCTCTGCCGTTTCGCAATATCTTTTATGTGATGGACTGGGCGGAGCAGATGCGTGATCAGTTAAATGGACAGGCAGATGCGTTTTCGAGGCGGCTGGCAGAAGAACTCTCCGGGTTGGTAAAGTCCCTTGATGTCGTGATCGGAGGTAAGCGGATTTTTCATGATAATAAAAATGAACACTTTCGTTTCATGCCCGTGCAGGCGACCGGACAGCTGGACGATGACAATGTCGAGTACTTTGGAGATGTGTATACGGCAAAATTTTTGGCTTCTTTTGCACAGGTTGCACAGGAGCAAAGACATCGTACGCTCCGTGTAAAGATCAACTTTGCGGGAGATAAGCCTGGGGAATATGGTTATTATGTACCGGAATTACTGCAGGAACAGTCACTTCAAGAGGAATGGCTGCAGGATATTGCCGGAGTCGCAGAGCAGTTCCCGCAGGGAATGTTAGTTTCCGTAACAGAGCAGGGACTGTTTGAGGATTTTGTCTTGAAATGTAAAGAGCGCATGTGTGGGAGAGCACAGCTGGAGATCATGCGGTTGACGGAAGAGCTGGTGGCACGTTTTGCGAAAAATAAGCAGAACCTGTCTTCTGCCAATCGGAGACGTTTGGAGGATCTGTTAGAAGATGATAAGCCTTGTGCCCGTTGTGGATACCGTGATTTTCAGTGTGTGGAAGGTTGTAAATGGGGGAAAGCAGGGGCACTGCTCAGACATATTTAGTAGAAAGGAATGAAGAGTTAAGATGGTATTTGGAGTGATATTAGCCGGAGGAATAGGCAGCCGCATGGGAAATGCAGAGAAGCCAAAACAGTATATCAAAATTGGAGATAAACCGATCATTATTCATACGATCGAGAAGTTTTATGTGCATGATGCCTTTGAGAAATTGATCGTTTTGTGTCCGAAGCAGTGGGTAGAACATACGAGAAATCTTGTTCGTCAGTATATGGGGGATACTGACCGGGTCGTTGTATTGGAAGGCGGAGAGACACGCAACGAAACGATCATGAATTCTATTCGTTATATCGAGGAAGGCTATGGTTTGGATGACGACACACTGCTTGTCACACATGATTCTGTGCGTCCGTTTTTAACACATCGCATCATCGAAGAAAATATTGAATATGGACAGAAGTATGATGCAGTGGATACCGTGATACCGGCAACGGATACGATCGTGGCCAGCGAAAATGGAGAGATTATCAGTGATGTACCGGACAGATCTAAGATGTATCAGGGACAGACGCCGCAGACGTTTCGTGCCAAGAAATTAAAAGATCTGTATTATTCGCTAAGTGATGAGGAGAAGGGAATCCTTACGGATGCTTCTAAGATATTTGTCATGAAAGGGGAAAAGGTGCATTTGGTACAGGGCGAGGTGTTCAATATTAAGATTACCTACCCATATGATTTGCGTGTTGCAGAATCATTGATCAGAAATGGGGAGATGGATAAGTAATGTTAAATGCGGTATACCGTCTCGTAGCACCGAGACGATTTGAAGTAGAGTTTGGTGAAGTGCCATTATTTGGACAGGAAGTGATCGTGCGCCCGACACATTTATCCATTTGTCATGCCGATCAGAGATATTATCAGGGAAGCAGACCGGCAGAAGTTCTCAAACAAAAGCTTCCGATGGCATTGATCCATGAGGGGATCGGCAAAGTAGTTCACGATCCGACCGGGCAGTTTTCCTATGGACAGACGGTGATCATGATCCCGAATACACCAACGGAACACGATGATATCATTGCCGAAAATTATTTGCGGTCCAGTAAATTCCGCGCAAGTGGGTTTGACGGATTTATGCAGGAGTATGTCAGCTTACAGCCGGACAGACTAGTTGTGCTTCCGGAGGGGATCGACCCGGTCGTGGCAGCGTTTACGGAGTTAGTATCCGTCAGCGTTCATGCACTGCAGCGATTTGATCGGATCGCACATGCACGCCGTAATATGATCGGTATCTGGGGAGATGGCAATTTAGGCTATATCACAGCGATTTTTTGTAAAGCTATGTTTCCGGATACGAAGCTTGCTGTTTTTGGAGTGGATAATGAAAAATTGGCTAACTTTGCCTTTGCAGATGCAACGTATCGCGTAACAGATATTCCGGAGGGGCTGCTTGTAGATCATGCGTTTGAGTGTGTTGGTGGTGCGGCATCGCAGAGTGCGATCGATCAGATCATAGATCATATTCAACCGGAGGGCACGATCGGTCTGCTTGGCGTATCGGAGTATCCTGTACCTATCAATACCCGGATGGTTTTAGAAAAAGGACTTCGATTGTATGGAAGCAGCAGAAGTGGCCGCAGTGATTTTGTAAAGACGGTGGAATTGTATCAAAGTCATCCGGAGATCGTAAATTATCTGGATGCTATCGTGGGTGCAAGAATAGAAGTGCGCAGCATGGCAGATATGGTTCGTGCTTTTGAGATGGATATTCATAAGAGCATGGGCAAAACGATCATGCATTGGATGCAGTGATCCATTGCAACAGGGCAGATGTTGCCGCCCTGTCAAACAGGGGTTGAAAAATACATCAAAAACAAGTATGATAGTTTTGTTTTGGTGCAATATTTTGCAATATGTGGAATATAATGGTCAAGACATTGATCAACAGAAACGAACAGGATGAAAAGGAATGGAGGACGACATGAACGTAACATATCAGAGCACGAGAAGTGCGGCGACTAAGGTAACAGCATCTCAGGCAATCTTGAAGGGACTTGCAGATGACGGCGGATTATTTGTGCCGGATCAGATCCCACAGCTTGATGTATCTTTGGACCAGATTGCAAAGATGAGTTATCAGGAGACTGCCTATGAGGTTATGAAGTTGTTTTTGACGGATTTTACAGAGGACGAGCTTAAGTCCTGTATTAACCGTGCCTATGATGATAAATTTGATACCAAGGAGATCGCACCATTGGTAGAAAAAGCAGGTGCATACTATTTAGAGTTGTTCCATGGAGCAACAATTGCTTTTAAGGATATGGCGTTGTCAATTCTGCCACATTTGTTGACGACTTCTGCTAAGAAGAATCATATTACCAATGAGATCGTTATTTTAACGGCAACTTCCGGAGATACCGGTAAGGCAGCACTGGCAGGTTTTGCAGACGTAGAGGGAACAAGCATCATTGTATTTTATCCAAAGAACGGTGTCAGCAAGATCCAGGAACGCCAGATGGTGACACAGAAGGGTGCTAATACGAAAGTAGTTGGCATTACCGGTAACTTTGATGATGCGCAAAGCGGTGTTAAGGCAATGTTTAATAACAAAGAACTTGCGGCAGCAATGGATGCTAAGGGATATCAGTTCTCCTCTGCTAATTCCATAAATATCGGTCGTTTGGTGCCACAGGTAGTATATTACGTATATGCATATACAAGATTGCTTGGTGCGGGAACCGTAGCTGAGGGTGAGCCGGTGAATTTCGTGGTTCCAACCGGTAACTTCGGTAATATTTTAGCTGCATTTTATGCAAAGAACATGGGAATCCCGGTAGGAAAGTTAATCTGTGCATCCAACGAGAACAAAGTATTGTACGATTTCTTTGATACCGGTGTTTACGATAGAAACCGTGAGTTTGTATTGACAAGTTCGCCATCTATGGATATATTGATCTCCAGCAACTTAGAGCGTTTGATCTATCGCATTGCCGGAGAAGACGCTGCAAAGACGAAAGAAATGATGGATGCGCTTTCTGCTGATGGTAAGTATACGTTGACGGAAGAAATGAAGGCACAGCTTGCTGATTTTGTTGGCGGATGGGCTTCTGAGGAGAAGACAGCAGCAGAGATCAAGCGTGTGTATGATGCGACAGGATATGTTATGGATACACATACCGCGGTTGCATCCGCTGTATATAAAGAATACAAGGACCGCACCGGAGATGAGACCAAGACGGTGATCGCATCGACAGCAAGTCCATATAAGTTTGCAACAAGTGTTATGACAGCAATTGATGCGAAGTATGAGGGCATGGATGATTTTGCGCTGATCGACGAGCTCAGCAAAGTGTCAGGAGTGTCGATACCGCAGGCTGTGGAAGAGATTCGTTCTGCACCGGTTCTGCATGATACTGTATGCGAGACTGCAGATATGCAAAAGACCGTAGAAACGATACTTGGACTGTAAATGGACAGATCAGACAGAATATCCGATGCGGTAAATAGCATAAACAAGATATCAAATATCGTAATCTGTTAGATGCTTAGCACAAAAATACAAAAAGATTGAATGAAAAAGTAAATTCCACTTGTAAACCCAATGTGGAATTTACTTTTTTAGTTAACGTGAAATGAAAGATTGTAAAAATATCTTCCCCTAAAAGAGTGGTTATATGGTATTATATGCAAGTATGGTGTTTGTACATTATGGAGTTATGCAGAAAATTTAAGGATGAGATGGAATCATTGGTTTTGGCGAAAATGACATGACAGGGAGGAAAGCAAAGATGGCAGATAGAAATACGGCTACGATTGGATTTGAAAAACAAATATGGGATGCGGCTTGTGTGCTTCGTGGCAATATGGATGCATCAGAATATAAGAATGTTGTCCTGGGGTTGATTTTTTTGAAATATATCTCAGATAGATTTGACGATAAATATCAGGAACTTGTTGAAGAAGGCGACGGATTCGAGGAAGATATTGATGAATATACTTCGGAAGGTATTTTCTTTGTGCCGGCAAACGCACGCTGGAGCGAGATTGCGACGAAAGCACATACACCGGAAATTGGTGCTGTTATCGACGATGCTATGCGTGCAATTGAAAAAGAAAATAAACGATTGAAAGATATTCTCCCTAAGAATTTCGCACGCCCGGAATTGGACAAACGAAGATTGGGAGATGTGGTAGATTTATTTACCAATATCCAAATGATTGAACACGGCAGTGAAAAGGATATCTTGGGTCGTACCTATGAGTATTGTCTTTCTATGTTTGCTGAACAAGAAGGCAAACGTGGCGGCGAATTCTTTACGCCATCTTGCGTAGTACGTACCTTGGTGGAAGTATTGAAACCTTTCAAGGGAAGAGTATATGATCCTTGCTGTGGCTCAGGCGGTATGTTTGTTCAGTCTGCAAAATTTGTTGAGAACCATAGTGGTAACATCAGTAACATTTCTATCTACGGTCAGGACTCGAACCCTACTACATGGAAGATGGCACAGATGAACCTTGCTATTCGTGGAATTGAACCAGATCTCGGAGCTTATGCCGCAGATACATTTCTAGATGATCGCCATCCAACATTGCGAGCGGATTATATCATGGCGAATCCTCCGTTTAATCTTTCTGATTGGGGATTGGATAAACTAAAAGAAGATCAGCGCTGGAAATATGGAATACCTCCAGCAGGAAACGCCAACTTTGCATGGCTTCAGCATATGATTTTTCATCTTGCACCAGCTGGTCGTATTGGCATGGTATTGGCGAATGGTTCACTTTCATCTCAATCAGGTGGAGAGGGTGAAATTCGTAAGAATATTATCAATGCCGATTTAGTTGAGTGCATTGTTGCAATGCCTACTCAGCTATTCTATACAACGCAGATTCCTGTTTCGCTTTGGTTTATCAATAAGCAGAAGAAACAACCGGAAAAGACTTTATTTATTGATGCTCGAAAAATGGGAACGATGGTGAGCCGTAAGCTTCGGGAGCTGACAGATGATGATATCAAGAAGATTTCAGATACCTATGAAGCTTTTGCTAATGGAACACTTGAAGATGTTAAAGGCTTTTGTGCTGTTACCGACACTTCTGAAATCGAGAAACAAGATTATATCCTTACACCTGGCCGTTATGTGGGTATTGAAGAGCAGGAAGAGGATGATGAGCCATTTGATGAAAAGATGGACCGGTTGACATCGGAATTGTCGGAGATGTTTGTAAAGTCACATGAGCTGGAGGGAGAGATTAGGAAGAAATTGGGGGCGATTGGGTATGAAATATAAGTTATCGGATATTTGCTTTTATGTTAAAGGAAAAGTGGATGTATCCGGTTTAACAGATGCGGACTACATCTCAACAGAAAATATGATGCCGAACAAAGGCGGTGTAACTATTGCATCATCGCTCCCAAGCACTGCTCAAACACAGGCTTACCGAAAAGACGATGTTTTGGTGTCAAATATAAGACCATATTTTAAGAAGATATGGTTTGCTGATTGCAACGGCGGTTGCTCAAACGATGTATTGGTCTTCAGAGCAAAAGAGGATACCGATGCAAGATTCCTTTACTATGTGCTTGCAGATGATGCCTTTTTTGATTATTCAACAGCAACATCAAAAGGTACAAAAATGCCACGTGGTGACAAAACAGCAATAATGCAATATGAAGTACCCCATTTTGATTTGCCGATTCAAAAGAAAATAGCAGGGATCTTGGCAGATATAGATAACAAAATTTCTTTAAATAACAACATAAACAAGAATTTAGCGGCTTAGAGATTCAGCTCTGAAACATCCATTTCGCCAGACATCAGTTTAGGAAGCATGGAATCTCTTATTGATGCAAGTGACTCATTCTGTTGTCTATTGCCAGAAATCATTTTATGTATAGGGCTACAAGTTTCGATAAATGCTGAAATTTTTTCTTCTACTGGATACTTAATAGGTATAGCATTTAGAATTCCTTGCGTCATTAGCGGTTGTCCGGTGCCAATATGTCGGGAAGATAGTGATGCATTTCGCAATAAGTAATAAATAAACAATGGTGAGGAGCCAGTACGACTTTTTGCTTGTATGGCATTATCGCTTGTCCAGCATTTATCAAGGCATAAAAATGTCTTACCGCAATATGCGCCAACCCTACCAATGATGACACAATTATCAGCATTAGATTTATCAGTATATGCTAATATGCCATTTCCACCATATACGGGGATGTTTCCAATTGTTTTCGGGCGTTTTTTTCCATTTGCAAATACGATTAAATCTTGGAGAGTAGCATCCGTATTTAATGAAAAAAGGTCAGGAAACATATCATCAAATATAGCCTGAGCTTGCTGCTCTAAATTCTTGTTTACGGCAGAGTGCAGATTATATATAATATCAATTAAGAAGGAGGGTATTATGGATACGGAACAGGCTTATTTGAGTAATGATAAAGATATGATTCAATTCCGTTATGGAGATAAGATAATTCGTTTTCGTGGACCATATTCATTAGAGCGATTTATTTCCATAAAGGAATGGGACAATGGGTATATCGTTGTAATGGCAAAGTATCAGCATAATACGGAACTGGAGGAGGAATATATTGATATGATTCCTGTTTTGAGGGATTTATATATTGATGCCACGGTTTTTTTAAAACCCATTAAGGAAGTGAGGTTGGTTTATGGACAAGATTAAACAGATTGCGGATCAAGCGGATATGATTATTAATGGATATGCATTTACGCGCGAAAAAAATCGAATCCGTATCTTGAATCTAAATAATCCAGAGAAAGCTTTGGTGATTTCGGAGGATGGAACGGTATTGGAAACGACAATGGATGATATTGAGATCTGCATTGTTACAGATTACTGGAAAAGTGATCGAGAATTTATGGAGGATGAGGATGCCTAAATATTATCAGGATAAGATTTGTGGGTACTATCTGTATTTTACCTCTTTTTGCGTGATTGAGTGTATGCATGTACATGCAAGCGACAGAAAACTTACAGAAGAAGGATCTGCTAAGTTTTTTGTAAAGGCTGACGGTGATACTGTGTTACAGAATAGAGGAATGCTTAATGATAGAGATATTCGAAAAATACAAGCATACATTAAACGGCACTATAAGGAGATGTATAAAAAATGGGCTCAATATAGTGAGAATGACTTCTATCATGGAAACTAGTTGGCTTGTTATGTAACCAATTCCTACCAACGGCGGGAATAATAAACCGATAGAACTGCCGTTGAGTTGTTCTCTGGTATAATAACAAAGGAGAATGACATATGAAACAACAGATCATTATTGATGTAATGCAACAGATGCTGCCGCACCTCGACAATGCCCAGATGCAGAAACTGCAAAAGGTTTTGGAATATACATTACATGGCTGTGAAATAACAGTGCTTGAGGAGAATGATAATGATAATTTGCAGTTGGTAGAATCTTTTATCTCGGCAAAAAGAATTGAGGGATGCTCAGAGAAAACATTGAAATATTATCGCACTACAATAGAGACAATGTTAATTTCCGTTGATAAGAGTATTCGATATATACAAACAGAAGATTTGCGTTCTTATCTGATAAATTATCAGAATGAAAAGCAATCAAGTCGTGTGACGATAGATAACATCCGTAGAATTTTGTCAAGTTTTTTCTCATGGTTAGAGGACGAGGATTATATATTGAAAAGTCCTGTTCGCCGAATCCATAAGGTGAAAACGGCAACCAACATCAAGGAAACCTATACAGACGAGGATTTGGAAAAAATGCGCGACAACTGCACAGAACTTCGGGATTTGGCTATGATTGATATGCTGGCATCTACTGGAATGCGTATCGGTGAGATGGTTTTGTTGAACAAAACAGACATCAATTTCAACGAGCGTGAGTGTGTGGTTTTCGGTAAAGGCGATAAGGAACGCATTGTCTATTTTGATGCCAGAACAAAGATTCATCTGCAAAACTATATTGACAGCAGAACGGATGATAATCCGGCATTGTTCGTCACTCTACGTTCTCCACATGAGAGAATCAAGATAGGCGGTATCGAGTCTCGCCTGCGTGAAATGGGTAAGCAGTTGGAAATTCCCAAAGTCCATCCGCATAAGTTCCGCCGGACGCTTGCAACGATGGCGATTGATAAAGGTATGCCAATTGAGCAGTTACAGCAGCTCTTGGGGCATAAACGAATAGATACAACCTTGCAGTATGCAATGGTCAAACAGAGTAATGTAAAGTTGGCTCACAAGAAATATATCGGTTAGGACGGTGATAATATGACTGAGTGGAGGAAAAGATGTTTGGGAGAAATTACATCATTTATGTCTAAAGGCATTCCACCTAAATATGTAGAAAGAGAAAACGAGAATACAGTTCGCGTGTTAAATCAGAAATGTAATCGAAATTTTGAAATCAATTATGAGGAATCAAGATTACATGACTGTTCAAAAAAGAAAGTGCCAGATGATAAAATGCTTCGACCAGGAGATGTGCTGATTAACTCTACCGGTACGGGGACGGCTGGTCGTGTTGCTCAATTGTATGATGTGCCAACATCAACAACAATAGATGGACATATGATACTTCTTCGTCCAACCGAGGAAATTGATTCTATTTATTATGGGTATGCGGTTAAAGCGTTTCAATCTCAAATTGAAACGCTTGCGGAAGGCTCAACTGGTCAGACCGAAATAAATCGAAAAAGATTGCAGGAAGAAATTGTGATTTCTTTTCCAAAAGAAAAAGAAACGCAAGATCGTATCGCTCATTTTCTGTTGAATATAGATGAAAAAATAAAAGTGAATAATAAGATAAACAAGAATTTAGCGGCTTAGAATTCTATATCAGAAACATCAAGCTCGCCGGACATAAGTTTTGGAAGCAAGGTATTTCTCAGTTCAGATAACTGCTGATTTTCTCGTTGATTGCTAATGATAAGGTCAAATAATGGTTGAGCCGCGTCATTAAAGTCATTTATTACATCTTGGCTCGGAATAACACAAGGAATACTCATAATATCAGAAGCACTAATGTTAGGTTGTGCACTTCCCTGACCACGATTTACTACTTCGTTATACACTTCGGGTTGTTTTAATGTGCAGTATATGAAAGGCAACTTTTTTACTGGATGATTTCCAAGAAAGAATTTACCAACACGCTGATTTACAAGTAACACTTCCGAAGAATAAGGAACCATAGAAAACTTACCGATTGTTGCACCAGTCATTGCTATTAGTAAATCTCCAGCTTTCACTACGAAGTCTTTGGCTTTATCAGCTTTATCTTCGTCAACATAGGAGCATTCTAATAAATTAAGATTGTCCTGATTGATTGAGCCGATTTTAATTACTTTAACGCCATTATTTGTCCACCAAGAGCTTTTGAACGCAAAACCAGATTTTACAGCACAGTAGTCACCTATGCAGCCGTTTTTATCCACCGAAGAAAAATGAGTTGCATATAGGGTAAGTGCTTGCTCCAGTAAATTCTTGTTTACCATAAAAATATAACGTAAAATACAGGAGGTTGAACATGTCAAATTTATTTACAGAGGATACATATGAACAGGCAATTATTGAATTGTTTGAAAATATGGGCTATGACCACCTCTACGCTCCGGATTTTGATAGAGATTATACCAGTCCGCTTCTGGATTCTATTCTGAGAGATAGTTTGGTTCGTATCAACCGTGGTCTGTCTGTAGAAGCCGTTGATGAGGCATTGGCCAAATTGAAGAATTTCGATACCGGAAGCTTGTTGCAGAAGAATATGATATTTATGGATTATCTGCAAAATGGCATCACGGTTAAGTTCTTTGTGAAGGGCGAGGAGCAATCATCTATTGTACGTTTGATTGATTACGCAAATGCAAAGAATAATTCTTTTTATGTGGTAAATCAGTTTACATTCCTTGAAAACGGAAATAACCGTCGTCCGGATATTATTCTATTTATTAATGGATTGCCTCTTGTTTTGATGGAGCTGAAGAGTCCGGCGAAGGATGAAGTGGGAGCGGAGAATGCATACCATCAGATTCGTAATTATATGCAGGATATTCCATCTATCTTTTATTACAATGCAATCTGTGTAATTAGTGATTTGTCTACGAATAAGGCTGGAACGATTACTTCCGGATTGGATCGCTTTATGGAATGGAAAACAAAAGATGGTAATTACGAAGATACTGCGTATGCGTCCTTTGAAACTTTTTATGAGGGTATGTTCCCAAAGGAACGTTTACTTGATATTTTGAAGAACTTTATTCTTTTCTCAGGCGTTAGCAATAGCCGTTTCAAAGTATTAGCAGGATACCATCAATATTTTGCAGTTCGCAAAGCAATCGAGAAAGCAAAGGTAGCAACTAAGACCGATGGTAAGGGTGGTGTGTTTTGGCATACACAGGGCTCTGGTAAGTCGTTATCTATGGTTTTTTATGCACATTTATTGCAAGATGCATTAGATAGCCCGACCATTGTAGTTATGACAGACCGTATTGATTTGGATGATCAGCTTTATGCACAGTTCTCACAATGCGCAGATTTTTTGCGTCAGACACCGGTACAGGCAGAGAGCAAGGAACATTTGAAGTCACTTCTTGATGGCAGAAGTGCGAATGGAATCATATTTACTACGATGTTTAAGTTTGAGCGTGGAGAGAAAGCCTTATCGGAACGTAGAAATATTGTTGTTATGGCAGACGAAGCACATCGTGGGCAGTATGGTTTTGATGAGAAAATCGTTATGTCAGAGAATGAAAATGGTGAAAAGGAGGCACATACGGTAATCGGTAATGCCCGTGTTATTCATGATGCATTGCCGAATGCTACATTTATTGGTTTTACTGGTACACCGATTTCAGCTAAGGACAGAAATACTCGTGAAGTGTTTGGTGACTATATCGATGTTTATGATATGACGCAGGCCGTGGAAGATGGCGCTACTCGTCCAGTTTATTATGAAAGCCGTGTTGTTCATCTAAAGTTGGATGAGAATACGCTGGCGTTAATTGATTCCACTTATGATGTCTTGGAACAACAATCCGATGCGCAAACGATCGAGAAGAGCAAAAAGATGCTTGGCCAGATGGAAAGTGTACTGGGAGCGGATTCTACGATTGAATCTCTTTGTGATGATATTGTTGAACATTACGAAAAATACAGAGCAAATCTTCTGACAGGTAAAGCTATGATTGTGGCGTATTCTCGCCCGATTGCAATGAAAATTTACCGCCGTATTTTAAGAATCAGACCTACATGGACAGAGAAAGTGGGTGTGGTTATGACTGGCGGCAACAATGACCCGGAAGATTGGAAAGAGATTATCGGAACCAAAGCGCACAAGGAAGAGCTTGCGAGGAAATTTAAAGATAACAATGATCCAATGAAAATAGCTATTGTTGTAGATATGTGGCTTACCGGATTTGATGTGCCTTCTTTGGCTACTATGTATGTTTACAAGCCAATGCGTGGATATAATTTGATGCAGGCAATAGCTCGTGTTAACCGTGTATTCAAGGATAAAGAAGGTGGATTGATCGTTGACTATGTTGGAATTGCGTCAGCTCTAAAGGCGGCGATGAAAGAATATACGAAGCGCGATCAGTCTAAATACGGTGACATGAACATTGCAAAGATGGCCTATCCGAAGTTTCAGGAAAAGCTACAAGTCTGCAAAGATTTGTTGCATGGCTTTGATTTTAGCGGGTTTGTAGGTGGTTCTCCGCTTACGATGGCTAAGCTCATTACAGGAGGTGTAAACTTTATTCTTGATGCAAGTGTACCAGAAAGAAAAGATTTGTTCTTGAAGGAAGCTATGCTTTTGAAACAGTCGCATTCACTTTGTTCCAGTATGACAACAGAGCAGGAACGGCATGAAGCGGCTTATATGGAAGCTTTGCGATCTACGATTATTAAGATTACTTATGGTGGTACCGGTGGAAAGAGCCTGTCGCTCACCGAGATTAACGATCAAATCAATGAACTTTTGAAAGCGGCAGTACAGAGTGAAGGCGTCATCAGCTTATTTGACAGCAGCAAGAGTGGTGGTGAAAATTTTAGCTTGTTTGATCCGGCAGTCTTGGATGAAATCTCTAGAATGAAAGAAAAGAATATAGCTGTTGAGATTTTGAAAAAACTTATGGCTGAGCAGGTGGCTCTTTACAAGAGAACAAATGTGGTGCAGTCACAAAAATTCTCAGAAAAGATAGCGCAACTGATGAACTCTTATTATAACGGATTAATCACCAATGAAGAAGTTATTAAAGAACTGTTGAAAACTGCGGAGGAAATTGCAAATCTCTACAAGAATGGCCAGAAGCTGGGTCTTTCACAAGAAGAACTTGCATTCTATGATGCCCTTACAAAACCAGAGCATATCAAAGATTTTTACAAGAATGATGAATTGATTGCTCTGACAAGAGAACTTACAGAAATGCTTCGTAAGAATCGTACCATCGATTGGCAGAAAAAAGAAACAGCTAGAGCGCAGATGCGTAAGATGGTTAAACGACTCCTTAAGAAATATAAATATCCTCCGGAAGATTATGCTTTTGCAATAAGTACAGTAATTAGTCAGTGTGAGCTTTGGACAGATAATGCGGAACCACGAAAAGAGGAAAAGCTCTATAAATATGTGTCTGAAATAGAACTAAGCAAGGTGGCAGAAGATACAGTTCCTTACGGAGAAAAGTAGTAATGGAGGTGCGACATGGATGCACGTAAAGGCAATATCTATGAGATATTAAATGGAAATAAACAGTTTTTGATTCCAGTTTATCAGAGATTTTACAGCTGGGATATTGATCAGTGTAAACGACTTTGGAACGATATTGTAGAGATGCAGAGAAAAGGTAAAGCGGGTCATTTTGTTGGATCTATTGTTAATATTGCTGAGCAAGCGATGCCAACAGGTGTTCAGAAGTATATGATTATTGATGGGCAGCAGCGAATGACAACGTTAACTCTTCTTCTCCTAGCTTTGCGCGATTATGCAATAAAGAATCCTAATGACACAACAATTAATGCTCGTCGTATAGATAATATGCTTCTAAAAAATGAGTATGAAAATGGTGATGAACGGTATAAGTTACTGCTAACCGAAACAGATAGGGATATTCTTATAAGCCTTGTTGAGAAAAAGCCAATTGCAGAAGGTACTCGATCAAGGTTGATTGAAAATTATAACTTTTTCGATAAGAAGCTAGCCGATAAAGAAATTCAGCCAGCAGAGGTATACGAATCAATTGGAAAATTACAGATTGTTAATATCACGTTAGACCGTACCGTAGATGATGCACAGGCAATTTTTGAAAGCTTGAACTCTACGGGTAAAGAACTTTTAGAATCTGATTTGATTCGTAACTATGTTTTGATGGGACTTGCGCCATCTGAACAAACCTATGTATATGAGCATCTTTGGCGGCCTATGGAACAACTGTTTATTTACGAAACGCAAGGATCTGTAATGGATGCTTTCTTCCGCCATTACTTGACCATGAAGTTTTCTCGTATTCCAAAGCAGGGACGTGTATATGAAGAGTTCAAGTTGTATCACTTGAACTGCGAATTTGGAAGTATTAGAGAACTTTGTCATGATTTGCTGGAGTATGCAAAATATTATACTAATATTGTATTTAAGCGGAATTCTGACACGGATTTAAGGAGGTTATATGAAGATATTATTGATTTGAGAATGGAAGTATCTTATCCGTTCTTACTGAAGATTCATCATGACTGTACCGAAGGGCTAATAACATCAGATGAGTTGAAGGAAATTCTGGAACTTTGTATTAGCTATGTTCTGAGACGTGCAGTTTGCGAAATTCCGACTAATTCGATGAATAAAACATTTGCAACGTTGAAGAATTATATTAAACCAGACGATTACCTGAATTCTGTTAAGGCATTCTTTGTAATGCAGGATACTTATAAAGAATTTCCAGATAACGATAGGTTTGAAGGTGCATTCGTAAACCGTGATATTTATAATATGCGTGCGAGAAATTATATTCTCAGTCGATTGGAAAACTTTGAAAACAAGGCTCCAATTACTATAGAAAATTACACCATTGAACATATTATGCCGCAAAACAAAAACCTTTCTTTGGAGTGGCAAACTAATCTTGGCCCTGAGTGGCAGGAGGTCCAGAAAAAATATTTACATACAATTGGCAATCTTACTTTGACTGCATATAATTCCGAGATGAGTGACAGGCCTTTTTTGGATAAGATGGATATGCTAGGTGGATTTAAAGAAAGCGCACTTAGGATTAATAAATATGTGGTTTTGCAGAATGAATGGAATGAGACACACATCCAAGAGAGAGCAAATGAATTAGCAAAGAAAGCAGAAGTTATTTGGCCATATCCTGCTTTAACAGCTACAGAACTAGCACCATATCAAGCAGAAGAAAAAACAGTGCAGAAGTATTCCTTAGAATCATATGATGTTAATGCCTTTACAAGGATGCTGTTTGAATCTTTGGATAAACGTATTATGAAATTATCTCCAAGGGTGAAGAAGGAATATAAAAAGTTGTATGTTGCTTATAAGCTAGATACCAATTTTGTTGATATTGTATTCCAGAAACAAAGATTGCGCATTTCGATTAATATGAAGTTTTCAGAGCTTAATGATCCTAACGGTATCTGCAAGGATATTTCAGGTTTAGGACGCTGGGGAAATGGTGACGTAGAATTGTTTATGGAGCATCAGGATGAATTAGATCAAATCATGGAAATTGTGAAGCAATCCTATGATGCACAGGCAGAAGGGGGGAATAGATTGTGGTTTAGCGATTAACATTCTATAGGACTCAGCCACTTTTGTATAGTGGTAGGTGTCACGTCAATTGTAACCCTACAACGAAAAATAAAAAAATCAAAGAATCCCCTTGCATAGGGGATTCTTTTGTGTTATTCTATGCTAGTGTGTTTTTGCACGCAATAGAATCAATTAATCACATGTGCGGATTGCGCGAAGGTGCCTGACAGCTCAAGGTCTCGCGTTTGGAAGTACATGGAAGCAAAAAAACCAAATGGAGGTAAACAAAATGAGCGTTATTTCAATGAAACAGTTACTGGAAGCAGGTGTTCACTTCGGACATCAGACAAGAAGATGGAACCCTAAAATGGCAGAGTACATCTACACAGAGCGTAATGGTATCTACATCATCGACTTACAGAAGTCTGTAGGCATGGTTGATACAGCATACAATGCAGTAAAAGATATCGTTGCTAACGGTGGTAACATCCTTTTCGTTGGAACAAAGAAGCAGGCTCAGGACTCTATCAAGGCAGAGGCAGAGCGTTGTGGTATGTTCTATGTAAACGAGAGATGGTTAGGTGGTATGCTTACTAACTTCAAGACGATCCAGACTCGTATCAAGAGATTGAAAGCAATCGAGACAATGGCAGAGGATGGTACTTTTGATGTTCTTCCTAAGAAGGAAGTTATTGGCTTGAAGAAAGAGTGGGATAAGCTTGAGAAGAACCTTGGCGGAATCAAAGATATGAAGAAGATTCCGGACGCTATCTTCATTGTAGATCCTAAGAAGGAGAGAATCTGCGTTCAGGAGGCACATACATTAGGTATTCCTTTGATCGGTATCGCTGATACAAACTGTGATCCGGAAGAACTTGATTATGTAATTCCGGGTAACGATGATGCTATCAGAGCCGTTAAGTTGATCGTATCTACAATGGCTGATGCAGTTATCGAGGCTAATCAGGGTGTTTCTATGGATGACACAGAAGCAGCAGAGGATGCAGAGTAATCTTTAACAGGAAAATGGAGGACGAGTGAAATGGCAATTACAGCTTCACAGGTAAAAGAATTAAGAGAAATGACCGGTGCCGGCATGATGGATTGTAAGAAGGCACTGACAAATACGGATGGAGATATGGATGCAGCAGTAGAATGGCTCCGTGAGAACGGTTTGGCAAAGGCTGCTAAGAAATCCGGACGTATTGCAGCAGAGGGTATGGTTGCAGTTGACGTATCTGAGGATGGCAAGAGCGCATCTATCGTAGAGGTAAACTCTGAGACAGATTTCGTTGCAAAGAATGAGGTTTTCCAGCAGTATGTTAAGGAAGTTGCAGCACAGGCTAAGGTTACATCTGCAGAAAATGTCGAAGCTTTCTTGGCTGAGCCATGGGCAGCAGAGGCAGGACAGACTGTAGAAGAGAAATTAAAAGCTATGATCGCTAAGATCGGCGAGAACATGAACATTCGTCGTTTTGAGAAAGTTACGACAGATGGTTTAGTTGTTTCTTATATCCACGCTGGTGGTAAGATCGGTGTATTAGTTGTGGCCGACACAGACAGCGACAGCGATGCTGTAAAAGAGTGCTTGAAGAATGTAGCAATGCAGATTGCAGCTTTGAATCCAAAGTATGTATCATCTGATGATGTTGATGCAGATTACAAAGAGCATGAGAAACAGGTACTTCTTGCACAGGCTAAGAATGATCCTAAGAATGCAGGTAAGCCGGATGAGATCATTGAGAAGATGATCATTGGCCGTCTTAACAAAGAGCTTAAAGAAGTATGTTTGTTAGAGCAGCCATATGTTAAGGCTGAGAACAAAGAGAATGTTAAGCAGTATATTGAGGCTGTTGCAACAGCTGAGGGATGCAAGCTTAATGTTACAAAGTTCGTTCGTTTTGAGACTGGTGAAGGTCTTGAGAAGAAGGAAGAGGATTTCGCAGCAGAGGTTGCAGCACAGCTTGGCTAATCATTAGTCAGACCGGAAATGATCTTATTGAACAAGAGATCAATATGGTAAATGATACCCCATGAATGCATAAACGATATGCGTTCATGGGTTTTTTTAAATTTAAGAAATTTTTCATTTTCTGTATTGTAAAAAACGCTTTGCAAAGATGCGACGGTCTTGTAGCCTGCGTCACAGGTTCTTATAGAGCGCGAAAGGTAAGAGTAAGTTCTTGACACGATATCATATCGTGGTAAAATAACAATATATTAACAATAATAGGGCAAAGCAGGTGAAAGTCTGTGACGCAAAGCTATAGGGCCTTTGAAATGGCAGCCAGTTGCACAAAGATGGAATTGGTTAAAAAGGGTGCAATGGTAGTGTGAATTGCATCTTTTTTCTTTATAACGATTAAAGTATCAAAAGATAACTCAAACTTCGCACAGAAAAATGTTTAGTGTTCTATGACATAATAAGCAATATGTGACGATATGATAATATTGGATGTGTATAGTTTGAACTTGTCAGGAGATAATGGCGTAATGTACAAAAGGGGGGAGTGAGCTTATGGAAAATATTTTAGTTCAAAAATTAAAAGAATACAGAATGTTGTATGTATTCTGTATGTTAGTACATATTGTTCTTGCTGTGGAGTTTAACCGCTTGCAGTTGTACGTGTTATTTGGATTTAATATTTGCAGTGTTATTATGTATTTTATGGGTACGATCTGCATGAGAAGAGAGAGGCATGTTAAATTTTGGCTGATCGCAGCATTTATCGAGATTATAGCACATGCGGTGCTGTGTAATCTTTATTTGGGATATGGATATGGTTTTTGGCTGTATGTTGTTGCGCTGATTCCGGTAATCTATTATGTGGGATTTTCAAGTGACAGTTGGCAGAGGGGAGTAGGAAGCTATAATGCACTAACGATCATAGCAACGGTGATCATCGTTATATCGTGCTTTGTATCCAGAGAAAGTAATTTGGTATCGAATATTTTTCATGGATTGTCAATACGCGTTTTTGCTATTAATTTGTCGATGTGTATGGCGATGTTAATTTACGAGACGATGTTGTTTGTGTATGCGATCAAAGAGCTGTTTCAAGATCTCCAAAATAAGAATGACGATCTGCAATTTTTAGCTAGTTACGATGCATTGACCAAACTTCGCAATCGTCGCAGCATGGGAAAAGTGATGGAGCAGTATGAACAAGATGGAACACCGTATTGCATGATACTAGGAGATATTGATGACTTTAAGCGTATTAATGACACTTATGGTCATACATGTGGGGACATTGTACTGCAAAAAATTGCAGAGATCATACAAACTTTGGTGGATCCGTATGGTGTGGCATGTCGATGGGGTGGAGAGGAGATTTTGATTTTGTTACACAGTACGCCTGAGGAGGGATTAAGACTTGCGGAACGTATACGTGAGACAATCGAACAGACAGCAGTTATGTATAAGGGAATACGAGTAAAGGTGAGTATGACTTTTGGCTTTGGCAGCGGTGCGGAAAGCAGGATGATCGAGAAACTTGTCACAGTAGTAGATGCCAGATTATATATTGGCAAAGAAAATGGAAAAAATCAAGTAGTGTCTAAAAGTTCAATTTGACGACAAAATTGAATTTTTCCTTGCGACAGATCTAAGAAAAAAGAAAGATACGCATTGTTTTTGAACGTCAGGTGTGCTATTATAGCAACATATTGAAGTTCAAAATAGCAGAAATGACACGAAATTGAACTTTCTTACATATAATGTTCTGCAAATTGAACTAGATTGATAAATAAAAGATTGGTTAGCAGTGCAGCAGTTGCGACTGCGGAATTGCACCTGGAGAAAGGAATGAGAATGTTTATGGAACGGACGTTTGCAGAACGGCTGCAAGACGCTATGAGACAGCGCGGGTTCAAGCAGGTAGATCTTGTACGCGAAGCGGATAAATATGGCGTCAAGCTTGGGAAGAGCCATATGAGTCAATATGTGAGCGGAAAGACAGTGCCGCGAGCGGAAATTCTTCGTTTTCTGGCAAACTGTCTGCAGGTAGACGCAGACTGGCTTTTGACGGGAGAAGGAGACAGCCGGATGGTAGAAGGAAATACCATCCATAATGTGGGCGAGAAAAACACCGCTCATAAAGCAGAAGACGGAGAGAATGCAGAAGGAAAAATTGAGGGGAAGGTATCCCGGAAAGGATCAACCCAAAATAGAGTGAAATCAGGAGGAAGTATCATGAGAGAGTTTATGAAGTCATCCAAATTAGATAATGTATTATATGATGTAAGAGGACCGGTTGTTGAGGAAGCAAATCGCATGGAGGATGCCGGAACACAGGTTCTTAAATTAAACATAGGAAATCCTGCACCGTTTGGTTTTCGTGCACCGGATGAGGTGATCTATGATATGCGCAGACAACTTGCAGACTGTGAGGGATATTCGCCGGCAAAAGGAATGTTTTCGGCTCGAAAAGCGATCATGCAGTATGCGCAGTTGAAACATATACCAAATGTTGCTATAGAAGATATTTATACGGGAAATGGTGTTAGTGAACTGATCAATCTCAGCATGTCTGCTTTGCTCGACAGTGGGGATGAAGTGTTGGTGCCATCACCGGATTATCCATTGTGGACAGCGTGTGTGACGCTGGCAGGAGGTACTGCCGTGCATTACTTATGCGATGAGCAGTCAGAATGGTATCCGGATATTGAAGATATCCGCAAAAAGATCAATGACCGCACAAAAGCAATTGTCATTATCAATCCGAACAATCCGACCGGAGCACTCTATCCGAAAGAAGTGCTGCAGCAGATTGTAGATGTAGCGAGAGAACATCAGATCATGATCTTTTCGGATGAGATTTATGACCGTTTGGTGATGGATGACGAAGAGCATGTTTCAATCGCATCACTGGCACCTGATCTGTTCTGCGTGACGTTCAGCGGCTTATCAAAATCGCACATGATTGCCGGTTTCCGTGTAGGCTGGATGGTTTTAAGCGGCAACAAGGCGATGGCAAAAGATTACATTTTGGGCTTAAATATGCTTTCTAATATGCGCTTGTGTTCGAATGTTCCGGCACAGTCCATTGTTCAGACGGCACTTGGCGGCCATCAAAGTGTGCAAAATTACATTGTGCCGGGTGGGCGTATTTATGAGCAGCGAGAGTATATTTATAAGGCGCTCAATGACATCCCGGGAATTACTGCTGTCAAACCAAAGGCTGCTTTTTATATTTTTCCTAAAGTAGATACGAAGAAGTTTAATATTGTGGATGATGAAAAATTTGCATTGGATCTGCTTCGGGATAAGAAGATTTTGATCATTCATGGCGGTGGATTTAACTGGAGTGAGCCGGATCACTTTCGTGTGGTATATCTTCCTCGGATTGAAGTGTTGGAAGAATCCATTCATAAGATGGAAGAATTCTTTAGTTATTACCATCAATAATTATGTGCCTGCAGGGTGATCGTAGCAAATTTTTAAACCTTAAAATTTGTAGTAGTTTTTTCAAAAAAAGTGTTGTATAATTAGTCAGATAATATGTGCTTTGATATAGGGAAGCTATGTACGAAATCATATTCGTATATTCTTTTCTATATTGAGTGATGGGTGGCAGATGCACTATTAGAAATGAGGAAAATATGAAAAAAAAGACGGTTGCCGTTTGTATGGCAAATATTGATGAACAATATAATGATATCTTTTTACACCAGTTTCGTAAATTTGCGGCAGAAAATGACATTAATCTGCTTTATTTTTATTCGTTTAGTGCGTTTTATTTTATGGATTCGCATGATATCGGAGAGCGGAAAATATATCGCTTGATCAACTATGATATCTTAGATGCACTGGTTATTTTTTCAGTGACTTTTTTGGATGAGGATATCTTAACAAGGATTGTGAATGGTGCAAATCAAAAGGGTATCCCGGTTATATCAATTGATCGTGAATTAGAGGGATGTATCAGTGTTTGCATTGATGATCTTGAAGCAATTTATAAGATTACATCGCATATGATCGAAGAGCATCATGCGAAGAATATTAATTTTATTGCAGGAGGCAAAGGACAAGGTTGCTCAGAAGCTCGCATTGAAGCGTATAAGAGAGCTTTGCGCGATCATAATTTGGAAGTGGACGAGCGGCGTATTGACTATGGCGATTTTTGGGATGGGCCAACATTAGAGGCTATGCAGCGGTTTATTGATAGTGGTATTCCTATGCCGGAAGCGGTGGTGTGCGCCAATGATGTTATGGCATTGGCAGTGGAAGAGTTTTTGGAGCAGCGTGGTTTTCGGGTGCCGGAGGATATTATGATCACCGGTTATGATGGCATCACGGAGGCTGTCAATCATCAGCCGCATATAGCAACGGCAGGGCGTGATATCACAGAAGTGACACGACAGGTGTTTGACATTTTGAAACAACTTTTTGCCGGCAAGACATTTCCGGACAATTATATTCATAAGATTGATGCAAATCTACAGTTGTACGGAAGTTGTGGATGCAAGGGAGACACGGTCAAGAATCAGAATGCTTTGGTTCATTCGTTGTGCTTATGGCAGGCGGAGATGAAGTATTTTATGATGGATCAGATCCGTATGTCAGCGTTGCTTACAAAGGCAGCGAACTTTGCCGAAGTGTTTGATGGTATTATGCAGTCAACGTCTAAGTTAAACAACAAGTATATCATGATATGTATTGTGGATAATTTCATGGATGAGGAAGAATTTTCCGATATTGTGGAGAATAGTATGGCACAGCATACCGGATATTCCTCGCGAATGAATCGTGTACTATACCGCAAACATGGTGTATGGCAGGGAATGATCGATTATAATACAAATGATCTTTTGCCGGATCTGGATGAGATTTTGGATGACTGTGGAAGCCTTTGCTTCTTTCCGCTGCACATTCATGCGCAGACGGTAGGTTATGCTGTTATTTCGATTGATGAAGATACAGCTGACATTATTCGTTATTATGAGTTTTTCCTGAATGTGTGCAATGCATTAGATATGTCCAAGACACAGCGGAGACAGCAGACGATCATTCAGAACTTAGAGAATAAATATGTCCATGATCCGTTGACAGGTTTGTTTAACAGACGTGGATTTTATATGAATATTAAATCAGACTTTGAGAAGTGTGTAGAGGAGCAGCAAAAGTTCAAATTGCTTTCGGTTGACATAAACGGTCTGAAGGTGATCAATGATACGTATGGTCACGCAGATGGTGATATTGCAATATCGACGGTTGCGAAGGCTCTGCAGGCATCTGGCGGAATGAATGACTGCTGTGCAAGATTTGGCGGTGACGAGTTTATTGTTGCCGGTCCGGAGCATGATAATGACACCGGAGAGTTGTTGATCGAGAAGGTGCATCGATATCTGGACGAGTTTAATGCATCTTCCGGTAAGCCATATCAAGTAGATGCAAGTATCGGATTGGTTTCTTTGATACCGGATCGATCAATTTCGCTAGAGGAGATTATTAAAGAAGCAGACGAGAGGATGTATCGCGAGAAAGTAAAATATCATAAACAACGTCAGTAATTGTGTCATTTATTGTTTATGTGTAAGGAAGCTGCAGAGTTTTTGAAATAAAGTGAATGATATAAGGGGTCGTATTCCAGGGAATACGACCCCTTTTTGAAAAGCCGAAATATTACCGCTATGAAACCCACATTTATTGTTTGCGGAAGATCCATAAAATGATTAACACCCGAGTAGTTCCTTTGAATCTAATACAATGGTGAAAGGACCGTTGCCAACCAGCGATACATGCATATGTGCACCAAAAGATCCATGTTGTACGACATCACAGTAATCGTTTGCTTTGGTAAGCATGTATTCATAGAGAGCTTTTGCGTGCTCCGGTTTACCGGCTTCCATGAAGGAAGGGCGATGGCCCTTTTTACAGTTGGCATATAAGGTGAATTGGGAGACGAGAAGCAGTTCGCCGCCAACATCGGAGAGTGATAGATTGGTTTTCCCGCTTTCATCGTCAAAAATACGCATTTTGAGTGCCTTATCTAGCATTTTGTCTGCTATGTCTGTGGTATCTGTGTCGCTGACTCCCACAAGGATCAGAAGCCCTTTGCTGATCCTGCCAATGATAGCCTCATCGACGGTTACTTTTGCTTCATCAACACGTTGTATCACTAATTTCATATTTTTTCTGCCTTTCTTTTTTTTCTCAAACTTCGCACTTCAAAAATGATGATTACCTTGCTTCCGGGACTTCGAGTTTCCGAAAGGCATGTAAATCAACCATCAGAGACAACAAAATTTAGAAATCACTGT
>ERZ773194.617-NODE-617-length-45322-cov-3.937902_pt1 | contig 45322 bp, 42 predicted proteins | sample MGYA00511240_ERZ773194 | MGnify/ENA primary metagenome ERZ773194 (study PRJEB29015, sample SAMEA2737774) | human gut metagenome | biome: human gut; feature: human-associated habitat; material: faeces | place: China | collected 2012 ... | reverse complement strand
TAGAGAAGAACGCGAAGGTCCTCGAGAAGCTCGGACTCGCCGAGAATCCCATCGTCGTGAAGAATCCGGTAGGTCGCCCGAAGAAGTCGAAGTCGTGACTGTATAGTTCCACAGTTTGGGAAAGTTGTAATCGATGAAAACTGCATTCAGATTCTCGACAAACTGGTAATCTCCCTCACAATATGTCTGTCTGACACATGATGCATGTTCTCGACCTCATCTTCGGATAGCTCATCCAAGAGGATCACATGCGGTCTGCCTCTAACATCGATTATGCTACAATTGACCCCGTAAGCATAGCGTATGTTCTCCTCTGTCACCACCTCATGTGCATCGCCCATTTTGAAAAGAACCCCTGGCTCCGTCATGAGAAGCACCTTATCTGCGAATCTGGAAGCGATGTTTAGATCATGGCTTATCATGACCACGATCATCCCACGCTCTTCTGCAAGTTCATGCAGTAGCCTGGTGATGGATATCTGATATCTCGCGTCCAAATTGGCCGTCGGTTCGTCGAGTATGAGAACCGAAGGCTGCTGAGCCAGACCCTTGGCAATCATGACCCTCTGATGCTGTCCAGCCGAGATTCCGAACGTATCCTCGAATGCCAAATCCTCGATTCCTGTTATCCTCATCGTCTCTGAAACTATCCTGTAGTCTTCTGAAGTGGACCCCCATCTCCTATGCGGGAATCTACCTAGAAGGACAGCTTCGAAAACTGTCGTCGAGAAGCCATCCTCGGATCTCACCGGGATATATCCCATCACCCTCGATACCTCTCCGAACGACATTTCCGTAACATCCTTGCCATCCAACTCCACTCTACCGGATGAAGGCGTTAGCAAGCGATTTAGGCACTTTACCAGCGTGGATTTCCCTACACCGTTGGGCCCTATTATGCAATACAAACCCGGACGGTCGAGGGAGAGATCGATTCCCCTCAGGACCTGCTTGTCCCCATATGAGAAACACAGATCCTTGACATCCAACCTCATCACCAAACCTCCCTCTTCTGCCGAATCAGGATATACAAGAACATCGGACCTCCAATGAAGGACATCACAACACCCACCTGCAGTATCGCCGGAGCTACGACGATCCTCCCGAGCATGTCCGCTGCCAAGGTCATCGCCGCACCGAATGCTGCGGATGCAGGGATAAGGAACCTGTTATCCGAGCCTATGAAGATCCTAGCCACATGAGGTGACACCAACCCTATGAATCCTATCGGCCCTGTGAAACTAACCAATCCCGCAGTCGTAAGCGAAGCGATGATGAGACCGATTATTCTGAACCTGTCGGCGTCTACTCCCAGAGATTTGGCGCTGTCGTCCCCTGATGAAAGAACGTTCAAACGGGATGCCATCAGCATCATGACTGCCATCCCTGCAAAAGTGAACGCAGCGCATATAGGCAACATATCCCAATCAGCGTATCCGAGAGACCCTACCCCCCAATTGTAGACCCTCTTGAGATCGTCTGGATCCGCCCTCAGCTGGAACAAAGTCGTCAAAGAGCCGAATATGTACATGACGGCGATTCCAGATAGGATCATCGTCGTCGGAGAAGCATGTTTTATCCTGGAAACGAGGAGGATGACGGAAACAGGCACCAGGGAGAATACGAAGGCATTCACTATAACAGCGAAATCGCCGCCGACCAGCGACAAACCCAATATTATGGCCAGAGTCGCACCGAAGGATGCGCCAGATGATATCCCTGTGGTGTAAGGGTCCGCTAGCGGGTTCTTGAGGATGCTCTGCATCGTCGCGCCCACGGCAGCCAGTCCTACCCCTACCAGGATCCCCAAGAGGATCCTCGGAAGACGAAGATTCCACACCATGTGATCGTAGAGGCCGTTCTGGATGTTGCCTGTCACATGATCTATCAGAATCCTCCAGACTTCGATGAAACCTATCTCATATGAACCGATGGACAGGGAGTACACCGCAATGGCTGAAGCAATGAGAGCCATCGATATGATGAACAGACATCTCCTCCAGATTATCCTCCTGAATCCTTCGATCGTGTCCGGCATTCCGGCATCCGTTGTATCCCCTCGGAGATTTAAGCCCCAGATCAGCATCCGGGGCAAGGTCCTCAGACCTGGGCCTTTCCGAGATAAACTCCCTCGGTCTTGACGTTCCTGTATCCGTCATCACCCTCATGAAGACCCTTGTTGAACGGAAGATACTCGTCCACGAACTTCTGGAACTCGTCCATCACATCATAGTCGCCGTACAGATCTCCATAAACCAACTGACTCATCATGACCTCCATGATAGGAGTAAACAGGCCTTCACAGAATGTCCAATATGTAAATGCAAACCTGTTCTGCTCATAGGTGTCCCAGTTAGCGAACCACTTAGACAATCCCTTGTATTCGTCGTCTATCGCAGACTGCTCGCAATCCCACCATGCGTTGTTGGAAATGACGAACACGAAGTCAGGGTTCTTCTTGAGCACGTTGCCTACATCAGTCTCGAAATACCCCGGCATATCGTATGCGAGATTGTTCAGTCCGGCCTTCAAGGACGTTTCATAACATCCCGTCTTCTGACCCTGGACCTCCATCGTACCACTCTTATAGGCAGCGAGAATCAGCAGAGTCTTCTTCTCAGAGATCTTGGAGACCGCTTCGCTGACCATCTTCTCAGTCCTATCGTAGAACTTCACATACTTCTCAGCGTTGGAAATGTATGTGTCGTTATTCAGGAGATTGGCTATGGTCAGAAGGCCGGTCGCAACATCATCCATCTTCCATATTCCGATGCGTATGACATTGAATCTGATGTCATCGGTCATCTTGTCTTCGATGCCCTCGAAATAATAGGTGGCTGAACTGGCGAGGAAGGAGTCCACGCCCGACTTATACATCTCTTCGAAATTGTATTCATCATTCGTACCAGAACCGAACGTGGATATGTCCTGATTCTGGAGGAACTTACCGTAAGAACCTTTCTGAACCCCCTTCAAGGTACTATCATCTACCATCTTCAGGATATCGAGACAGCCAAGCGCAGAAGCCACGTAGATATTAGTGCTGTACTTCAGACCGAGAGTCTTCGTCGTTCCAACAACATAGGAGATTGATTTACCGTCGTCCTGAAGATAGTATTTACGTACCTCAGAATCACGATTGAGGAGCTTTCTGAGATAATCTCTGTCCTTGTCGTCGACTACATTGTCGTTGTTGGCATCTGCGAACCTGGTGGGGTCTCTCTCACCTGAGAGGATCTTGTCCAAATACCTCATATCGTCTTCATCGAGACGATCATCCATGTTCGCGTTGCCGAATACCCATAAACGCGTATCTTTGGGTGCAACAAATCATCCTTTTCATCATCCCCGTTACCGATCAAAACGAAAGCGGCTGCGATTGCTATCACAGCGACCACGAGAACCGTTATCATGACTGTTCCCTGTTTCACAATATCACCATTGGATGTATAATCCAACTAATGATTTTCGTCCAAAATATATAATGATATCTCGACTCGAATAATATTTAAACTTATATCTTAAAGATGGAAATCGCCACCATTGCATGGTTAACTATTGCATCTAATCCCCACCAAAATTGAGACCTCCCGTTAGAATGCTAATCATGTTCGGTGAGATAGCTCACCGTTCATCGTCGAACATCCTCAGGACCTCCTCATGGGAGTGCACACTCGGATCATCGAGGTATCTTCTGTAGGCTGCTTCGCCAACAGCGGTGTCATATTCATCTTCGATCTTCTCGAAGAGAGCCCGTTTGAATGCCTCCTCTACGGAGATACCGCTCGAGGTCGCATATCTTCTGACGATGTCCTCCTCTTCATCCGTCAGTCTAATCGAAAATGCCATCCGATCACCGATGACAGAAAGTGGATAGACTACATAAACCCAAGAGAGCGGATGCCCGGTGCTACTATCATCCTGCCCTGTCGTTCGGAGGTGTTGAGAACATAACCTGATGCATCGATCCAAGACCGATATCTTCAAAGAACAGCACGCCACGGAAATCGGAGATGAAGAGGGAAGGAATCCGGCCGGATCAGCCGAATCAGATCGGGTTGATTTCATCGAGGCTGACGTCCAACCCCGGTTTATATAGCGTCAACACGATTACCCTATCATGGACGAGGTGAAAGAGTACACGTTCGAGGAGCTCTGCCAGATAGTCGGAGCCATCGCCGCCGAGTACGGGATCCTCAAGGTGTATCTCTTCGGATCCAGGGCCCGTGGTGATAATCGTCCCGACAGCGACTACGACTTCTGCATCGTTGCACCCAAGGGCATGGGCCTGTTCAAAATGGGGGGATTCTATGGCAAGTTGGAGGAAGCCCTTGGCACGGAGATCGACATCGTCAGCGAGAGGGCTATGAGAGAAGACTTCAGCAGGGAGGTCCTCAGAGACAGGAGGTTGCTCTATGAGGCGTGATGTCAAGAGTCTGAATCTCATCATCAAGTATTGCGACGATGTGGCATCCGATATTGCACGCTTCGGTGACGACATCGAGGACCTGATGGGTGACGAATCGTATCAGAGGTCAACGGCGAAGTCTATCGAACTCATAGGCGAGAGGGCCAAGAGACTCTCCGACGATGTCACGTCCCGCTTCAAGGATGTCGACTGGCATGAAATCTGCAAGATGCGTGATTTCATGGCGCACCAATACGAAGAGGTCGATTTGGAGTTCCAGTGGTCCACCATGAAAGACGACCTCCCATTCCTGAAGCAGTACTGCCAGAGAATTATCGCGATCCTTGAATCGGAATCCGATGAGGAAGGCAAGTGATTACAGAAGGCAATCGAGATACCGCCTCGGAACGCATCGATCCCGAACCGACACCGTCAACGGACAGCACGATGAATGATGTCGATCCATGGGCGTATTCACGCGCACCTTCCGCGTAAGTGAAGCGGGCCCGCCGGGATTCGAACCCGGGTCTGAGGCTCCGGAGGCCCCCATGCTATCCAAGCTATACTACGAGCCCAAGAGAATCTGAGGTTTGAAAGGGTGAATGGGAGAACTTGGTGCCGGGGAGGGTTTCTCCCCGGCGGATCCTGTGCCTCCGATTGAGAGGGTGGAGGCGGAAGAAGATGTTCTCGCTTCACTGCTTGTTGGTGAACTCGGTGTATCCGCAGTGGCCGCAGGCGACACGGTCGCCATGGGTGGCCATGAAGACGCCGGGTCCGCACTTGGGGCAGACGGGCTTGGTCCTGACGAGCTTGTCGCCCTCGACCTTGTAGGCGTCCTTCTTCGAGCATGTCTTGGGTGCTGCATCCTTCTTTCCTGCCATCGAAATCACTCCTCTGCGGGTGCGGGCTCTTCCTTGGCGGCCTCGATGCCGTTCCTCTTCAGCAGGTACTCCCTCTCGAGCTCGAGGGCGGCCTCCTTGGACTCGTAGACCTTGGCGTATCCCTTGGACTTTCCGGTTCCGTAGACGGACTCGATCGTGGTGACGACGACGCAGTCCCTCTTGGCCTTCATCTGCTTGGCGACCTCTTCGGCCACGGCGTTCCTTCCGGGGGTGCACTCGCCGGCGTGGTCGACGGTGAAGTAAACCTCGGTCCTCTTGTACAGAGGGTTCTCTTTCTTCTCGTTGATTTCCATCTTCATTCCAATACCTCCATTTTGGACAGGAGCTCCATGGCCCTGTCCCTGGAACGTTGGTCGGTTTCCACGACCATCATGCATCTTCCGGGCATCCCGTAGACCACACGCATGCCGTCGGGTGCGAGGACAAGACACGGCAGAACCGCCAGATCCTCCTCCCCTTCGACCCTTATGAGGCCGGTCTCCCCTTCGATGCCCCTGCGGACCGCCTCCGCCATCTCGGCGGAAATCGTCCCCGCGGGGTTGACGACCTCCTTCTTCGGCTCGTTCTCGACGAGCCTCGCGAACTCGGTCATCTCGCGGCGCTCGGTGAAGCCGTCGTAGATCGACAGCCTCGGCCTGACGCCGTGCTTCCTGAACACGAGGGACACGACGTCCCCCACGGTCAGATAAATGGTTTCGTCCAATACGGAGTCGAGCTCCGAGTCCGGCATCTCCCTCCCCAGGGGCTCCTTGAAGGCGTCCCTCTGGGATTCGGGCAGTCTCAGACCGGTCTCGAACATCCTTCTCAGCGTACCTTGAGGGCGAACCTCCCGTTGGAGGTGATGCCCATCTTCTTTGCGATCTCGGACTTCTCGAAGTCCGTGACCACGAGGAACCCCTGCCAGTCCTTGGAGGTCTGACCGCCGCAGCGGGGGCAGACGTCGTCCTCGCTGACGAAGCTGCAGGACTTGCATGCCTTGAGCACCGGTCCTGCCATCACTCCTCACCTCCGGATTCCCTCTTCTCCCTGAGCTTCGCACGGTCCTCCTCGAGCCACTGGAGCTTGCCGAGGCCGGGCTGGCGCATGGTCAGTCCGATCTTGCTGTCCTGGGGGTTCTTCTCGTTGAGGTCGATGCTGACGATCCTGGCCTTGACGATATCGCCGACGGCCAGGAACCTGCCGGTCTCCTTGCCCACGAGCCTCTGGTTAGCCTCGTCGATGTCGACGCGGTCATCCATGATCTGACTCACGTGGAGCAGACCATCGAGCGGGCCGAACCTGACGAATGCGCCGAACTTGAGGATCTCGACGACGACGCCTTCGACGACCTCGTTGTCCCTGGGCTTGAAGACTACCTGCTCGAACTTGACGGTCTGGTAGACGGCGCCGTCCCCGTGGACGATGCGTCCCGGGCCCTCGGCCCTGACGTTCTTGATGAGCACGGTGAAGGTCTTGTCTCCCTCCGCAAGGCGTCCCTCGTACGTCTCGGACGTGAGCTTGCCGACCACGTCGACATCCTCGTCTCCCAGCTCGCAGGGGGGTATGCGGATGACCTTCTCTACCTCGTTTATCATGTACATGGCAGGTCCTCTCGAATGAGGCCGACTAACACGGCTTCCTATATAAGCCTAATCTGGGCTCCTATAATAACGCGTGCGATTACCGTCGGAACGGTCCCTCGAAGCACCCGCTGTCGGCGGCCGCATCGGGGAGCGGGACGTCGCTCATGACGCGACCGCATACCACGGATACGAGATGCGGGACCCCATCCCTTCCGAGATTCCCCGAACCGAAGGTCACGATCGGATTGACGACCTCCCTCCCGGTGGCCTCCTCCGCATTCACCGCGCCGATGTCGCAGCACAGAGCCAGGATCGTATCGTATCCTCCGCCGGCCTCCTCCGCCATCCGGTCCGCGTTCCTCATGAAGCAGCATGCTGAGGACGACACGGGACCCGATGCCTCGACGCCGTCGGCTGAAAGACGCCTGCGTAGATCCTCCGCGGCCTCCCTTCCGCCTACGCCGCAGAACCTGGCGCACGTGTTACAGGTCCAGACCAGCACCCTGCGGCCCTTCAGGGACTCCAGGAGCTCGTCGTATCCGCGGTCGCGGGCCATGACTATCATGCGTCGGGGATGGCCCCGCGGATATAAACGATATCCTGCCCTCTCTCGAGCCATCGGCATGTGCCAGCGTACAGACCGGAGGCATCTCCTCCGCCCATGGGCCCCGAAGCGCATCGTAATATACCTGGGGACTCTAGTGAGGGGGCAGTGAGCAAATGACAGAAAAGCTCGAACTGATACCTGTTGAGGACATCAAAGTCAAGAAGGGAATGACCGTCGACGAGATGCTGAGGGCCATGGGCCGCGCGGGCGGATTCACCGCCCAGAAGCTGGCGGACGCCACCGACATCGCCGAGGCCATGGTCACCAAGAAGGGCTGCCTCAGGATCCTGTCGTTCCCCGCCTGCATCATGGCGACCGGAACCCGCGGAGTCATCGTCGACATGGTCAGGAACCACATGGTCGACCTCATCATCACCACCTGCGGAACCCTCGATCACGACCTCTCCAGGACGTTCGCAGCCTACTACAAGGGCGACTTCATGATGGACGATGCCATGCTGAGGGACGAGTACGAGATCAGCAGGCTCGGAAACGTCCTCGTCCCCGACGAGTGCTACGGTATCGTCCTCGAGGACGAGCTCCTCCCCATGTTCGACGAGATCTTCGAGGGCAAGGACTCCATGACCACCCACGAGATCATCGACGCCGTCGGCGCCCGCCTGGACAACGAGGACTCCCTCCTGTACCAGTGCCACAAGAACAACGTCCCCATCGTGGTCCCCGGAATCACCGACGGATCCTTCGGATGCCAGCTGTGGATGTACTACCAGACCCACAGGAAGCTCAGGATCGACCTGTTCGGCGACGAGCAGATGCTCTCCGAGATGACCAACGATGCGGAGTACACCGGCGCCATCATCATCGGCGGAGGGATCTCCAAGCACCACGTCATCTGGTGGAACCAGTTCCGCGGCGGACTCGACTACTGCATCTACCTGACCACCGCCGAGGAGTACGATGGATCCCTGTCCGGAGCACGCATCAGGGAAGCCGTCTCCTGGGGCAAGGTCAAGGAGGATGCCAAGAAGATGACCGTCGAAGGGGATGCCACCATCACCCTGCCGATCATCTACGCCGGCGTCGCCAACAGGGTCCTCTGATGAAGAAGGCCCTCATCCTGCCCGGCGACGGGCAGGGCTCCGAGGCCGTTTCGGCCATCGGTCAGATAATCACCAACGCCACCGATCAGGTCGAGGTCGTCAAAGGGGACATCGGATTCCCCGCATACGAGAGATGCGGGGAGTACCTCCCCTACGACGTCCTCGATCTGATCAGCCAGTGCCAGACCGTGATCTGCGGTCCGACATCCGACTTCGGTCCGGAGGAGAACCCGCGCAATCCCCTCCACATGCTCATAGGCCAGCTCGGCCCGTTCGCGAGGTCGAGGAGGCTCAGGACCGTCGGCCTCACAGAGGGCGAGGGGATCTATGTGACGATCTGGGGCAGCAACATGAAGCGCGACGTCGACATCTCCGAGACGCAGGACGTCGACGGCATAACCATCTCGAAATACATCCGCTCCGCGTTCTACACCCGCATGATGAACGCCGCCCTGACGGACATGGAGCTCTGCGGGGCGAAGAAGGCGATCTGCCTCGGAAGGGAGGATCTCTTCCCGGATTCCACGAGGCTGTTCTACGACTCCTTCGAAGCGCTCTTCGACATAGACGGCGTGGACGCATCCACCATGAACTTCTGCGATTGGATCGAGAACCTCCACGACCTGCCCGGCCGCGAATACCTGGTGGTCGCCGACCTATATCTCATGGTGGCGGAGAACGCCGTGGCGGGGCTCACCGGAGGAGAATCCCTGTCGCCCGTGAAGTACACGAGCGAGGAGGGTAGCCTCATACTCCCCAGGCGCACCGGCGACGATATGGATCCGGTGTCGTGCGTGTCCTCGGCATCGGTGGCACTGGCGGACCTGGGATTCATCGAGGAATCCGAGCATGTCCTAGAGGTTCTGGACAGGACCATCGCCGGCGGGGACCGCCCTCCTTCGATGGGCGGCACCATGGGTGCGACGGAATTCGTATATCTGGTCGCCTCCAGGATATGAGGCTGTATTTTATCCAGGTACGTGGTTGTCATCCAGCATGAAAGATGCTGGGCACAGGGAGGCCGTAAGGGCCGCTCTGGATTTCGAGAGCTGCGGCAGGACGCCTGTCAACAATTTCGCCGTCGTCACCGCCGCCCGCTATGCGGGGATCACCGTCGATGAGGCCAGATGGACGCCGTCCGTATCCGCCAAGGTCGCCGTGGACTACGCCATGGCGACGGAATCCGACTTCGTAAAACCCGTCCTCGATTCGCAGGTTCCTCTGAAGGACATGGGCATGACCGTCAGGTTCCCGGAGGACGACTACGGAAGCGTTCCGGGACATATCGTCGACGGACCCGAGGACATCGACAAGCTGCACATCTTCGATCCCGACAACGCATCGGAATGCCCCGGATTCACATCAATCCGCGAAGCTCTCACGTGCACCGCATCCATACTTCCCGAGGATCTGCACATCTGCGGCCTGTCATGGGGTCCCATCACCACAGCAGGATACCTCATGGGGGCCGAGAACATGATGTTCGCCACCATGGTGGACCCGGACATCGTGAAGAAGCTCGTAACCAAGTCGGCGGAGCTCGTATCGGTGATGGAACAGGCGATGATCGTCAGCGGAGCCACCCTGATGTGGATGGCCGACCCGACATCCTCCGAGGATCTGATCTCGCCCGACATGTTCGTCGAATACTCCAGAGACGGCATCAAGAAGGTCATCGACGACGTGAAGAAGGAGAGCGATGTCCCCAACTTCGTGCACATCTGCGGGAACACCCTGGAGACGATCCAGCACCTCAAAGGAACCGGAGCGGACTGCCTGAGCTTCGATCATGCGGTCGATCCCGCCAAGGCGAGAGCCGCGGCAGGAAGGGATCTGGCACTCATGGGGAACGTGGATCCGGTCAAGCTGATCATGTCCGGGACCCCGGAGCAGATAACCGAGCGCTCCTACTCCATCATAGAAGCCGCGGGACAGGAGGGGGGTCTGATCCTCGCTCCCGGATGCGAGACGCCGATCTCGAGTCCGTATGAGAACGTACTGGCAATGTGCCGCGCCGGAAGAATGTACTGGCAACAGTGAAACAAGGCGGGGTGCCCAGCCCCGCCAGCCCTCTTTTTCTACGCAAAGTATTATAAACAAGGTCTACTTCCCTCGTCTTACTGCAAGGGTAGTCAAGCCTGGCCAACGACGCTAGCTTGAGGGGCTAGTCCTTAGTGGTCCGCGCGTTCGAATCGCGTCCCTTGCACCATCCCCCTCCTTTTGTCATAATTGTTCCTAATTAGGAATCCTCCATCCGGACATTGTACATTTCCACGCTTTTGGCAAGGGACGAGATAGGTGCCAGACGATACAGACATGAATCATCTGTCGGGCGTGGGATCTTCGAGAGACCCCCGCAGTTCACGGCTCAGAGCCGAAGCCGCGCGACCCGCGGCCAGGATGTTCAGACTGGCATTCAGATCCCTGTCCATGACCAGCCCGCAATGGGTGCACCGATGGACCCTCTCTGATAGCGTCTTGGGAACGATGCACCCACATCCAGAGCACATCTGCGTAGTCCCACGAGGATCGACCTTTACGACTGTCGTGCCGGAGCGGTCTGCTGCACGTGTCAGACAGCCTTCGAGTATCCCCCATGAGGCATTGTATTGAGAGCGACGGGTACTCTGCCACTCCTTTTGAACGAGCTTCTTGATCTCGATATCCTCCATCGCGATGAAGCGATAATTCTCCGCCATATCCTTCGCAACATGACAGAGATAGTTCCTTCTGAGATCGGCAATCCTTCCGAATCTGTTATCCAGCCGGCATTTCTGCTTGATCCATTCGACCGAACCCTCCTCCAATCCCGACAACTTGCTGTGGATACGGGCAATGTCCTTGGAAGCCGTCCTGTCGTACCGGATATTGTCATAGACCTCCCCGTCCGAGATCGTGGCGAGCTGCTTCAAGCCGAGATCCATCCCTGCCTCGGTCCTGCGGTTCTCCAACCATTCCGTCCCTTCACCCTGCACCTCGACGATCAGATGCGCATACCAGTGCGATTTACGCTTGACGATCTGGCATCTCTTGATATCCCCGACGATCTTCTGGCTGCATTTGAAACGGATCCCGCCGGCATCCCTCATCTTACCCAGGGATATCCGGTCACCATCTACGGTGAAATCCTTAGGAGAAGTGTATTCGAAACATCTGAACGTCTTCGGCGTCTTGCTACGGGGGAATCTGAAAGCCCCGTCCTCATCCCTCCTGCGCAACGCCCCCATGACGGAATTGCGTACACGGGCGGAGACGTTCTGGAGAGCGTTGGAATGTACCGTCCACATCTCCGGATGGTCCCTTTTCAGAGGAGTGATTAGCGCATTGAGGTCTATCACGGACATCACCATGTTCGTCTCCATGAACTCGGCGATGCATTCGTCCCTCAGGTAGTTCCACAACCACATGCAGATCAGCCTGGTCTCCTCCAGCCTCTTCTGCTGATGCTTGTTCGGCCGGAGGCTCAACACGATGGCCCTGAAGGACATGATCCGTTCGATTTCCGCGAGCGTATAAAACGGACCACCCCTAGATGCAGTATGACAGTACGGTCTTCGTTTCGTATACCGTTCCTGATCATCGTGATCTGGAGAAATCGTACGACATGGTGCATCCCCCGTCCTTGAAACGGAATGTCACCAGAGCACCGTTCACGAACGTCATCCTCGGAGCCTTGTGACCGACATCCGCATCGAACAGGATGGGGAACCCCTTGCTGGGAAGAGCGCTCTCCACAGCCTCGGAGTACTCCATCGGACCGGAGTAGAACAGGGGTCTTCCGAACACCATGCCGGTGCAGCCTTCGAGCCATCCCCTCCTCTCCATCTCCTTCAAGGTCCAACATACCCTGGACTCATCCATGTCGAAGGTCTCGAGATACCATGCGATCCCGTCCTCCCGATACCTGTCGACGAATCCCTTCGCGTCGGCGGTACCCTTCCTGAGGAACCACTCGATCACATCCATGCATCCGCCGATGAGCCTGCCGGTGAACGCTACATCCCCGGAATCCGACCTCCAAACCGTCGGCGAATCCTCTGGGAACGGCTCCAGGCCGGTGACACGGTCGATGAAGCCGTCCGCATGCCTCTCGAAGGAATCCTGCGATGAACGCCTCCCTTCGAGGAACTCCAATCCTTCGGAGATGCTCCTGTGCAGAGGCTCCATCCCGAAGTCGTTGTAGTTCCCCGAGTAGACCGTGGCGATATCGTGCTCCGCCGTGATCTTGAACAGCAGAACGGTGTTGTCCGAGTACCCCTGGAACCATTTCGGATCCGCCTCCACCGCATCCCAGTCCATGAGCGGGAGCATCTCGCACTCGTAATCCCCTCCGGATATGGCGAATATCGCACGTACGTCGGGATCCCTCAGGAGTTCCCCGTACTCCGCGACCCTCTGCTCCGCAGGACTGCTACGGCCGTCGGCATCGCACATGAACGTGCTCGGCAGGGCGACGGTGCGGTGGCCCATCGATTCCAGTCTCCTGCGGGCGTTGTCGAACCTGCGGAGGTCGGTCTCCTCGACGATGCCGGCGGAGGGCGCGAACACGCCGATCCAGTCTCCGTCCTTCAGGAACTCGGGGATTATCATGGGAGGCTGATGATTCCGATATAATATACAATAAACGATTCCCGGTCATGGGAATCCTATCCGACAGGGACATCGTCGAGAGCCTCATGACCGGCTACCTCGGCATCAGCGACTACAACGAGAAGAGCCTCACGCCCAACGGCTACGACCTCCGCGTAGCGGAGATCTCCGTACGCGGGGATCCGGAGGTCAAGAGGGAGGGGGTCGTCAGCATCCCTCCGAGGACCATGTTCTACGTCTCCACGGTCGAGAGGGTCAGGATGGCGAACGACATCTGCGCACAACTGTGGATGAGGACCACCTGGATAAGGAAGGGCTGCATCGGGGCCTTCGGGAAGATCGATGCGGGATTCGAAGGGACGCTCACGCTCGGGGCGTACAACGCATCCGACGACGTAGTGGAGATACCCATCGGCGAGAGGTTCTGTCAGATGGTGTTCGAGACGCTGAACTCCGAGACGATCAAGGACTACTCCCAGAGGAGCGGTCACTACCAGGGACAGACCGGGATCACGCTCGACCCCCTCAGGAAGGATTGAGAATCGGGATATGCCCCGCAAGGCGCCCGAATGGTCCGACGGGAGAAGGAGATGCGCCTGGGCCAACCCGTCCAATCCCGCCTACGTGGAATACCATGACAGGGAATGGGGGGTCCCGGTGCATGACGACGGGAAGCTGTACGAGATGCTCCTCCTGGAATGCTTCCAGGCGGGGCTCTCGTGGGAGTGCATCCTGAACAAGAGGGATGCCTTCCGTGAAGCCTTCGACGGATTCGATCCGCGCATCATAGCCGGATACGGCGACGAGGATGTCGAGAGGCTCCTCTCCGACCCCGGAATCGTCAGGAACCGTTCGAAGATCGTCTCCGCCATAGGGAATGCGAAGGTCTTCCTCGATATCTCGTGTGAATCCGGTTCGTTCTCGGAATACATCTGGGGATGGACCGGCGGTAGGACGGTGCACGAGTACGGGGTCGACAGGAGCGATCTGTCGGACAGGATATCCGAGGACCTCAGGAGACGCGGGATGAGGTTCGTCGGCTCTGTGACGGTGTACTCGTATCTCCAGGCCGTGGGGATCGTATGGTCCCACGGACCGGACTGCTTCCTCTTCGCAGAAGGTGGACATCGATCGAGTAGACGCTCATCGTCGGGGAGTAGGTCTTCAGCTCGAAGGTCTCCAACGATATCGAGTGGCCGTTCTCGGCCGACATCGCCGCCATCTCCTCGCAGAGCATCGGGAAGGAGTCCCTCTCGATGATCTTGTACATGTGGACGGTCCCGCCGCGATTCAGGTGGCTGAGCGCCAGTGGCAGGAACCTGTCCGCTATCTGCGGAAGATTCATGATTATGCGGTCGGCCTTCGGCAGGGTCGGGACCACGTCGTTCGCATCGCCCGTGATAGGGACGAGCGCATCGGCGTGGTTGTCCTCCTTGTTCATGAGGGCAAAATGCTCCGCGTCGGGGTTGAGATCGATCGAATACGCGACCTCCGGTTCCGCGAATCTGCAGATCTGGATGCCGAACGGCGCCACGCCGCCGAACATATCGATTACGACCTCGCCGTCCCTGACCTGGGAGGCCACCCTGTGCCTCTCGCCTGCGAGTCTGGGATTGAAGTAGACCTTCGCAGGGTCGGTATGCATCCTCGCTCCGAACTCCTTGTGGACGGTCTCCGATGGACCCTCCCCGGCCATGAGCTCCAGGTCCCTGACCCTGAGCTCGCCCTTGACTCCGGAATCGGAGAACACGCAGCGGAGGCTGCGGTTGGCGCGCATCATCGCCTTCCCGATGCTCTCGCGATATGGTTCGAGCTCCTCCGGGATCTTGATCATGCCCACATCCCCGACCACGTCGAACGATATTGGGAGGAGATCGGACAGTCCGTCCGGGAGGTCGAGGAGGTGCCTGTAATCCCCTACGGGGCGCTCCTGCTGGCGGAGCTCGTGCTCCTCGAGGTCGTAGCCCTCCACGGGTATGAGAACGGGGATCAGGAGCGAATCGCCTTCGCTCCCGATCCTATAAGATACATCGAGGATCCCCTCGTCGAGCAGCATGGTCCTTACGGACTCGCCTTCGCGCTTCGGAACCCTGATGCATTTCACCATGACGCGCTGATGCGCATCTCGGATTAAAGGGTGCCGTGGTCCTTCCTGTGCCTCTTCGGCAGGACGAACAGCTCGCCCTCATCGTCGAATCCGACGGACGCATCCACGTCGTACACCTCGCGGATCAGATCCGGGTTGATGATCTCCTTCGGCTTCCCGATGGCGACGATCTCGCCCTTCTTCATGATGATGCACAGGTCGCAGTACCTCGCCATGAGGGAGATGTCATGCTCGGCGACCAGGACCGTCATGTCCTTCTTGACCATGGCGTTGAGATACTCCATGACGTCGAGCTTGTACTTCATGTCCAGATGCGAGGTGGGTTCATCCACCAGCATGAGCCGGGGCTCCTGGACATACGCCTTGGCGATGAGCACCCTCTGCATCTCTCCGGACGACAGCATGTTGAGCTGCCTGTCCTGGAGATGGAGCACCCCGAACTTCCTGAGAGCGTCCTCCACGACGGATTCGTCGTTCTCGGTCTCCCACCAGACGTTCTTGAGATAGGGGTATCTTCCGAGCATGACCGTCTCGTACACGGTCAGGCCGAAGCTGTTCCTCAGCTCGGCGGGGACGGTCGATACGATCTTCGCGATATCCGCTGGGGCCTTGTTCAGCACGGATTCCCCGTCGATCAGGATATCCCCGGATGAGGGGTCGTGCATCCTGTTGATGCACTTCATCATGGTGGACTTCCCGCACCCGTTGGGTCCGATCAGCCCGACCAGCATCCCCGAGGGGATCGAGAACGACACTCCGCGTACGGCGTGATAGCCGTCGTCGTAGTACTTCTGGAGATTCCTGACCTCCAGCAGAGGCACGTCCGGGTTTCCGGACGGATGATTCTCATCCATCGTACATCCTCCCCTTCTTGATGAGAAGATACGCGAACACCGGCGCTCCGATGACCGTGGTTATGGCACCGACAGGCAGCTCCATGGGGACCATAACCATCTTCGCGAAGAAGTCGGCGGCCATCATGAGCACTCCGCCGATCACCATGGATGCGGGAAGGACCAGCCTGTGGTCTCCTCCGAGTATCATACGGCACAGATGGGGGACAACGAGTCCCACGAATCCTATTATACCGACGAATGCGACGCACACGGACGCGAGCACCGATGCGAGGATGAGCATCCACTTGTTGAATCTGCGGACATCGAGACCCATCTGACGGGCCTGGTCCTCTCCGAAGAGTACGAGATTGAACTCCTTGGCCCAGACCAGGGATACCATGGACATGGCGATGGCCGGTACGGTCATGAGGATGGCCTCGGTCCATCCTATGTTCGCGAAGGAACCGAACAGCCAGGTCATGGCATCATGCAGCTTGTCCCCGGCCATGCTGAGCAGGAGCGTCTGCACCGCCGAGAACACCAATCCGATGATGATACCCGCCAGCACGTAGTTTATCGACGAACCTCCTGCCTTCTCGGCAAGGAACATCGTGCACGAGAATGCGATGACTCCTCCGATCATGGCCACGATCGGAGTGATATAGGTTACATTGTCGAACAGGCCGAAGAATGTGAAATTGAAAGCGATGGTAGCAACCGCCGCCACTCCCGCTCCCGCGGAGACCCCCATGATGTAGGGATCGACCATCGGATTGCGTATGATGGCCTGATACATCGCCCCTGCAACGGACAGCCCGAGTCCAGCGGCGAAAGCGGCGACCGCGCGGCAGCATCTCGAGTTGAATACCACGATCTCGTCGTTGTCCACGATGGGCTGGGAGTCGAACGCCTTCCCCATGGCCGACGCCAGCAGGGACAGGGACTCCCTGAACCCGTAGGATCCGGATGGGCCGAAGGCGAGGCTGATCACGAACATCAGGACCGCCAGGACCGCTCCGATGAGCAGAACGATGGCGAGACGACGCTTGTTGCGCCTGACCTTGGAGCCGCCGGTCTCGGATCCCTTCCTCAGATTGATATTGATGTACGCCAGCAGGGGAATCCCCGATGCGCGCCATCTCTGGACGAACACGATGACCAGGATAATTATGACAATCAGGACGACGATCCCTATGATCAGGCCGAGATCCATCCCCGCTCCGGAATCGTCATCCGAGGAGGGGGAGGTGCCGATCATCCCCTGATACGAGAACGCGCCCGCGTCCGTACCGAGATAGACCATCCCGTCTATGACCACCGTCGGAGCCATCGCATAGCTCTCGACCTCGGAGGGCTGCTTCACGGAGCCGAGGAGCTTCCCGCCCATATCCGTGACCAGTATGCTGCCGCCCTTCTCGTACTCGGCGACGAATATCCTCTCGTTGTTGACGATGGTCAACGGCCCCTTGAACGCCAGCTTCCCGTTGTACACCGTCTCCGACGTTCCGGAGACTGAATACCTGTACATCGTGTCGCCGGACAGATAGTATATGCCGGAGAATCCCTCGCCCTCGTAGGGTGTGACGAATGTGCTGCAGACTCCTGTCATCTCCTTGGAGATCTGCGTCAGCATGCCGTCGATGAAGGAATAGACGGCGATGCCGCCCTCGGTGGTGTCCATCCCCTTCCCGTTCGAGAAGGACAGCATCAGACGGTCGCCGACCAGCACGGGGACGCACGCCTGCCCGTAAATCTTCTCGTTCGAACCGACCGTCTCGGTCTTCTGATGAACGAGAGCGGAATCGATGATGGCTCCGGTCGTGCGGTCCAGCGAATAGAGGTATCCGTCGAGGGATCCCATCAGGATGTACTCCCCGCAGACCGTGGGGGCCATGTAGTAGACGCATCCGCCGATCTGCGTATTCCAGATTATGTTGAGATCCGTATCCACGCAGTAGACGTGACCGTTCGACGAACCGAAGTACAGCACTCCCGAATCGTAGACGATCGAAGCGGACCCGGTGCTGTACATCATGCCCGTCAAGGTGTGGTCCCTCGCCTTGGGGATATCGATGGAGACCACTTCGGAATCGTCCGTACCGGGGCCTGTCAGGGGGATCCTGTACAGCTTGCCCTCGGTCGCGGGAAGGAAATAGTACCCTCCGACGATGACTCCGGTCGCGGTCTCGTAACCTGCGCCCTTGCTGTACTGGAAATGCCACTTCTCCTCGCCCGTGAAACGGTCGAAGCAGTAGAGGACGGGATCCGCCTGGGATGATGTGAATCCTCCTCCGGCGACCGCGTAGACGTTGTCGCCTTCGACGAGCATCGCGGCGTTGACGAAATTGGATGTGCCGATGGTCGTGTATGTCCATGCCACCGACCCTTCCTCCTCGGAGAGCTGCGCGGTCTGATGGCCGGTGTTCGCCGAATCGCCGCGGATCATGGTCCATGACGAACGGTGATCCGGGGTCTCCGTCGGGGAGATCCCCTCCGGATAGAACCCGAGGGCGTACGAACCCGCTGTGTACGCAGAGGACAGGTCTATGGTCGACGTCACATCCGACCATGAACCGCCTGCCCACGAGTACACGCGCCAGGATGCCTTGACGGTCCCGGTCGTCCTCTCGGACAGTCCATCGATCGTTATCTTACCGTCGAAGACGGCTTCATGACCGCAGGCCTCCGCCGCTGATCTCAGCACAAGCTCCACGGTGCCGCCCTCCGGAGCGGCCCATGCGGCGTCTCCGTTTCCGAGGTCGATGAGAACCCCGTCGCCGTCGGCGCCTTCGACCGGTGCCGCCAGCATGATGGATGACACCGCCAGTATCAGAAATACGGGCACCAATGCCCAGATACGGCGATCCATCAGAACCCGCTCCCTGTGATGGGCAGATACGACTTGTAGTCGTCTCCGATGAACTTGGGGAACTCTATGCCGTCGGGGAACGCCTCCCCGTGGACGGCTCTGCCCATGAGCTCCATCATCTGCGCGACCCTGGGTCCGGCACGGGAGGCGCAATCCGCCGCCTCCTCCGCGAACAGGTAGATCTCCCCGTTCTTGTATGCCGTCGTGGTCCTCCATTCCAACGACATGGAGGACAGTATCCCGTCGTATTCGGACTGGGTCGCTTCGTAGTCCGACGATACGATGATTATGACCTCGGGGTCGTAACGGGATATCATCTCGGCATTGACCTGCACCCATCCCGACTCATCCGAGAATATGTTGATCATGAACAGACGGTCCATGGCATCCCCGATATAGGTGCCCGAACCGGAAATGTAAGGCGATTTGACCGCGGAGAGGGCCACCATCACGCGCTTCTCCCATGTGAAATCATAGGATTGGATCGTGTCGTGGATCTCGGCCATCTGCGATTCGAGGGTGTTTATCTCATCTATCGCGGCATCATGCGTTCCGAGAACGACTCCGGCCGCGTGGATGCTGTTGAGTACCGCATCCACTGACTCGCCTCCGTCCAGCACGAGGACGTTAATCCCCGCGTTCCTGAGCTTCTCGGCGGTGGTCAGATGCACGCTCTGCGTGCTTATGCACACGACGAGATCGGGATTCAGCTTGAGGATCGCCTCGAAGCTGGGGTTGGTGAATCCTCCGATCTCGGAGATCTCTCCCGAGTTCCTGCGCTCCTCGATCTCCGCAGGATAATTGCTGTACCTGTCGGTACCGACGATGATATCCATACCGCCCACGGAGCACAAGGTCTCCGTGCAGGAGGGCGCCAGCGAGACCACCCTGATGGGCTTCGTGTATCCGTAGAACGGCTTCCCGGTGGCATCGACCGCGGGCGATGGCATGCCGTTCTCGGTCGTCAGACCGTAGCATACCGCGCTGTAATCGGACAGCACGCAGTCTTCCGATATGACGGACCAGCTCGTCTTTCCCTTGATGACGCCGTAGAGGTTCCAGGACCTCTCGGAATCCCCCGACCTGCCGTCTATGGAGACGACCTTTCCATCCTCGTAGACGAGATCGTATCCGTATGCGCTGCAGAGCAGTTCGAGCGCATCATACGGTGATGAATCAGGGTCTGTAGAAATGTAAGAGGTTTCGTATCCCCCGAAATCGACGACGAGTCCGGAGGATGAGTCGGCGGTGGATGCAGACGGAACAATCGCCACCGTCACCGCCAATCCTGCTACCAGGATCGCCAGTGAGATGACGACCTTGAGCCTCCCGCTCTGCATCCGATCGCCTTCAGCTGGTGCCGTAAATCGGCGCCTTGTCGATGGTTGCTCCGTATGCAACGTAGTACAGGAGCATCTGGCTGCCGTCTGCGACGTTGGTGTTGCTCATCATCGCGGAATTGAAGCTCCAAGCTCCATCGACGGCGAGGTCCTGGTTCCAGTAGGTGTAGTTGCCCTCGGCATCCTGAGTCATGGTGAGTCCGAACATCGAGGTGATACCCTTTCCGTAAGAGGCCTCGGAAGGCTCGTACGGAACATTGTACTTGACCATCGCATCGACCCAAGCATCGAAGGCCGTGGCACCGGTTCCGTTGACCCTGAAGTACATACCGGACGGGGACTGGATGGTGAAGAGGGTTCCAGTGGTATCCTTGTTCCAGACCTTGGCATCGGAGGGGGCCACTGCAGGAGCGACCTTTCCGTCACCGTAGACCATGGCGATGCTGGAGTAGTCCTTAGCGGCCATGTTGATCATGTAGAGGGAGTTGGATTCCCATGCGGATCCGTTGTAGAAGTACTGAGTCCACCAGGTCCATCCGCCGGTGGCATCCTGGGCCGTGGAGAGTCCGAACAGGGACTTGATTCCATACTCGTTTCCTTCTTTATCGACTGATGCGACGAAGGGCAGGTCGAAAGACTTGACCGCGTCTTTCCATGCGTCGTAAACAGTCTCGCCCTCTCCGTTGACCCAGAAATAGAATCCCTGGTTGTCCTGGATGAGGAAGTTAACCTCGGCCGCGTCACTCTCGTTGTGCTTATCGTCGAGGGCCTGTGCGGCAAACACTGCGGCGATAACGACAACGACGACAGCGAGGATAACGATACCTTTCTGTTTGCTGTCCATTCGAATCACCCGGGCAGGAATGCCCGTTGGACGATGTATCCTATTCTTCGATATTTAATATTTGTAAATGAGAACCCGGTGTAGAACGGTGCATGCTGGCACAGCATCCGCTGAATGCATCGGAAAAGGCATGTCGGAGGGCCCCCGATCGCCCGGGGACCCGTCCAACTCGGGGATCACTCGTCTTCGACGATCTCCTCGGGGGCTCCGGCGAACTTCACGAGGGCGAAGGCCTCCATGAAGTGCAGGTTCCCGGGGAGGACCAATGTGAACAGGGGCTCGCCGAGGTCCATCTTGAGAAGGTCCTGGGGATATCCGGCGAAGACCTTCTCATCCGGGGATCCGACCCTCGATGCGACGCAGAGCAGCGTCTTGTCGTCGATCAGACCCTCCTTCCACTCGTCCTCCGCGGTGAGGAGCCACTCGATGGCCTGGTGGGCGGTCATGTACCTGAGCTCGTCCGCCCTGATGTCCAGGAGGATCATGGTGTGGAGACCGCGCTTCTTGTTCTCCATGATGTGGTCGTAGGGGGACTTGGGGTGGTAGTTCTCCTCCATGAACGGGAGGGTGACCATCCTGCCGAACTTGTAGTGCTGCAGCCCCAGGGACGTGGGGCATGCGGAGAAGATGGAGATCCCGTGGAAGACCCTGACGGGGATGCCGGCCTCGGAGGCCTGGATCCTAAGATCCACGTGGGTGGTGGCAGACATGGTGTCGCCGGCGGTGATGAATCCGACCCTCATGGTCTTCGCGTCCGCGATGATGTCGTCGCACTCCTCCACCTGGGAGCGGTAGAGGATGTGGATCTTCTTGCCGATGGCGGCCTCCAGGTCCTCGGGTTTCGTTCCGATGAGGACGGAGGTGTAGAATTCGGCGTAGATCTTGTCGCACTCCCTGAGAGCGTTCATCGCCTTGACTGTCATTCCGTCCGTGCCGCTGAGGCCCAGACCGACGAAGATGAGCTCGGATGCCATGCCCGCCAATCGGGGATGCCTGTTATAAAAGGTGCGTAAAAAGTTTGGATGGGGTCCGGAGACCCCGTTTGAAATCACTCCTTGACCAGGGTGCACAGGGCGTCGACGGCCCAGCAGCCCTTGCCCTTGAGTCCGACGATGACCGGGTTGATCTCCAGCTCGTGGATCTCGGGGTTCTCGAGGGCGATGAGGACCATCCTCTTGATGACGTCCTTCATCGACTCGATGTCGGCCTCGGGGAGTCCCCTGGCGCCGGACATGAGCTTGTATGCCTTGGTGCTCTTGATCATCTCGTCAAGCTGCTGCTCGGTCATGGGCACATGGGCCTGGGAGATCTCCCTGAGGATCTCGACGTAGATTCCTCCGAGTCCGAAGGAGATGACGGGTCCGAACTGCGGGTCCCTGATCATGGAGAGGATGACCTCCTGTCCGGAGACCATCTGCTGGATGGACACACCGTCGATCCTGGCGTTGGGGGCGGCCTTGGTGCAGGATTCCATGATCCTGTTGTAGGCTGCGACGGCCTCTGCGGAGTCCTTGACTCCGACGACGACTCCTCCGACATCGGTCTTGTGCTGGATGTCGGGGGACACGATCTTCATGACCACAGGGTAGCCGATCTTGTCGCAGGCGGATGCGGCATCGTCGGCGCACCTGACGAGGGCCTCGCCGGGCGTGGGGATGCCGTAGGCTGCGAATATCTCCTTCCCTTCGGCCTCGGTGAGGGAACCGCGTCCCTCGGACCTGACCTTGGCGATGATCTTCTCGGAGACGGCCCTTCCGGAGATGGCGGGGACCTTGAGCGGGTCCTGCTTCTCATCCTTCCTGATGGTGTATCTCCTGAGGATGGACAGAGCGCGGACGGCCCTGTCGGGAGTGGGATAGGTGGGGACCCTGCCCTCCTTGAGGATGGCATTGGCCCTGTCGCACTTGGAGCCTCCGGCGAAGCACACGGTGGTCGGAACGGGGATCTCGTCCCTCATCTCGACGATGATCTTGGCGACAGCTTCCAGATCCGCGGTGTCGAGAGGGGATCCCATGATGACGAGTCCGCCCACGTTGGGGTCCTTGGTGACGATGTCGATGACCTCTCTGAAGTACTCGGGCTTGGCGTCTCCGCGGACGTCGATCGGGTTGGTGAGTCCGGCGACGGTGGGGACGCGCCTCTTGATTTCGGCGATGGTCTCGTCGGAGAACTTGACGGCGTTGATGTGCGGTGCGTCGAATGCGGCATCCGCGGACATTACTCCGAGTCCTCCGGCGTTGGTGATGATGGCGATGCCGTCCTTCTTCATCGGACTGCAGGTGCTGAACACGCCGAGGGCATCGAACATCTCGTCCAGGTCCAGCGCCCTGAAGATGTTGAGCTTGTTGAAGATGACGTTGTTGACCGCATCGGATCCGGCGAGGGAACCGGTGTGGGAGGAGGCGGCGGCGGATCCGGCCTGGGTCCTTCCGGACTTGAAGATCACGATGGGCTTCTTGACGGACATGTTCTCCACGGCCTGGACGAACTTCTCTCCGTCGGAGATCCCTTCGCAGTACATCCCGATGACCTTGGTCTCGGGGTCCTCGGCGATCTCCTCGAGGATGTCGGCCTCATCGATGTCGGCCTTGTTGCCGAAGGTGACGAAGTGGGCGAGACCCATCTGGTTGGCGACGGCCCAGTCGATGATCGAGGAGCCGACGGCTCCGGACTGGGAGAAGATGGAGATGTTCCCGGTCTTGGGGAGCATGTATGTGAAGGTGGCGTTGACACCCTTGCCGGCGCACATGAGGCCGAAGCAGTTGGGGCCGAGGAACCTGACTCCGGACTCCTTGGCGGCCTGGACGAGCTTCTTCTCGAGCTCGGCGCCCTCGGGGGAGTCCTCCTTGAACCCGGCGGTGAGGATGGCGGCGTACTTGATGCCGGCCTCCTTCATCTTCCTGACCTCGCCCTCCACGAGGGCGGCCTTGACGGCGACGACAGCGAGGTCGATGGGCTCGCCGACGTCGGTGACGGACGGGTAGGCCTTGAGGCCCATGATCTCCCCGCCCTTGGGGTTGATGGGGTACAGTTTGCCCTTGAAGCCGGCGTTCAGCATGTTCTTCACGAGCATTCCGCCCAGCTTCGTTTCGTCGTTGGACGCACCGATAACGGCGACGGAGTTGGGACTGAGTAGTTCCTTCATGGTTCGCGTATTCTGGATTCCTCATAAAAAGGTTTCTCATTTTTCGTAGAATTTTGACAAATATCGAATTAAAACCTACGAATTTCGAAAAAGAGCGTCATAAACACCACGGATTCCCGCAATTTTTCGTCAATCGTACGATTATTCTTCGTACATCTTCCCGGACCTCGTACGTATGCCGTCTGATGCCGAGCCCGCCCGCTCCCCCTATATACCCCGCATGCCGTAGCCTCCTCTACCGGACCGGCGAAGGGGCGCGATCGGATGAACGCCATGTGCACGGTGCGGCGCACAGAGCCTCATACCATTCATTTGGGAACTTGCGGGAGCGAGCGACGCGTCGTCGCAGCCATGACCGGGAGACAACGTGGGGCCCGACACATACCCCCTGCGCAAGTCAGCGCCTCGAGGCCGACGTCATCGCCGGACGATGAAAAGGCGTGTTAGCGTACGGGGGACACCTCGTTCTTCTCAGATGTGGATGTTCAGCCTCCTCATCTCCGATTCCAGCTCCCTGCGCCCCGGGAATCTGGACAGGAGGGCATCGTACGCGATCCCTCTGCGCTTGACGACCGGGTCGTATCCCATCTCCACATGGGCTATCTGCGAGTACACGCAGTAGTCGAACAGCTCCTGGCTGATCTCGGGATCGTCGACTATGCTGGACATCGCGACCACCTTCATGAGGATGCTCGCCTTCCCGACGCATCTGCTCTTCCCTACATTCACCCATCCCGCGTAGATGTCGGAGTCGTTGCGGATCAGCCCCTGCTGCTGCAGCCTCCTGCGGCTCTCGGCGATGTCCTTCGTTGCTCCACGGGGGGTCAGGGACAGCCCGGTGAACCTCTCGATGTACAGAGGCTGCTTCCTGTTGACGAAGTCGTCGGATGTCAGCCACCCGCACAGCAAGTCGGGATAGACGGCATCCTCCCCTCCGATCTTCTTGAAGATGGTGTCCGCCAGAGCCCATACGACATCCTCCGGCGCGTCCATCAGGTAGTCGGAGACCTCGAACTCCGCCCACTTGAAGCTCCTGGTCCACTTGACCTTGAAATCGTTGAAGGCCGCGAACTCCGCCTTAATGCTGTCGTAGCCGTGCTTTGCACCTATCGCGGCGAATATCCTCGCCAGCTCCCTGTTGTTCAAATGTGGTCTCTCCTGCGGTTTTCCACCGCAGAACGAATAAAATCGCGAACAGGGGATAAAGGACCACCACTGCATGCAGTATGCCATAACGGTATTAGTTTCGTATACCATGATGGAAGCGCAGGTTTATCTCCGGTTCCTGCATGGCGGGAGGTGCGGGACCCGACCCATGGTCTGGCCACCTTTGGCGAGGGGCCCGCACCCTTATTCATATTCTATATGGGAGGAACGAGACTTCCCCCGCCACGCTTTTAACGTATCCCCCCGTACATCGGCGCATGGAAGAGAATCCTGAGCAGAGAGCCGTAGTCGACAAGATGCTGAAGGCCATCGAAAGGGAGTACGGCTTCGTACCCGTGGTCAACCAGGTGCTCAGCGAGAGGCCGGACATGTTCATCCCGCTGGCGAACGTCGGGAAGGCCGTTCTGGAGCAAGGCGATCTCGAGAAGAAGCAGAAGTACCTCTGCGCCATCTCCGCGGCCACCGCCGTGGGAGGTGAGTACTGCGTCGACGTCCAGATGAAGCAGGCCGTTGCGGCGGGTGCGACCAAGGAGGAGGTCTTCGAAGCGATCATGATCGGAGCCTACATGTCCATGACCCGCGCCGAATCCTACGCATTCAGGAAGTTCGCCAAGCAGTTCGGGATAGATCTCGACCAGTGAACAGGTAACGCTGTTAAAGATTCTATAAATACTATCGTGATGAATTAGGGAGACGATAACATGGTTTCCATCACACCCGATGCGGAGAAGTTCATCAACGATCTTCTCGAGAAGAACCAGAAGGTCGGATACGGAATCAAGATCTACCTCTCCGGATTCGCATGCTCCGGACCTCAGTTCGGCATGTCCTTCAAAGAGAAGCCCGATGAGAACGAGATCGTCGACAAGTCCGCCCAGGGCTTCGATATGTACTACGATGATGAGACCAAGAAGGAGCTCGAGGAGTGCGTCATCGAATTCATCGACGACCCCAACTTCGGTACCGGCCTCACCATCAGGAACCCCAACTTCAACGGCTGCGCCTCCTGCGGCGGCGGATGCCACTAAACGATTGAAACAGAGGAGGATCCTCCTCCAGGCATTCCGGGACTCCGGATGCCTGCCCTTTCCCTTTCTTCTTCGATTCCTGCATCGATCCGTTCCAGCCGCCTCGGCGACCGCCGTTCTGTGCAACCTGCCGCGTTCCCTCCCGATACCCGGGATCTCGCATCCCGTAAAACTACTTACATCATATCGGAATAGTCGGAAATAGGAAAGGCAGGCATGGGCCGGCCTTCAGAGGGATCGGTACGACAGGATTCAAGGACATGGCGACATCGGTGATCCACAGCGGCATCCCGATAGACGAGAGTACCGGAGCGGTCAACGTGCCGATCTACCAGACGTCGACGTTCAAGCAGGACGGCCTCGGACGGATGAGAGGGTACGAGTACAGCAGGACAGGGAATCCCACCAGGGAGGCCCTGGAGAAGCTGATCGCGGACCTGGAAGGAGGTTCCGAGGGCTTCGCCTTCGGTTCCGGCATGGCCGCCGTCAGGAAGCTGGCCGAGGAGGTCGGATCGGGGAGTATCGTCACGGTGTTCCCCGACAGAGGGGACCGCTACTTCAGCAAGCACCTCTACGCGCAATCGCGGACGCGATCCGCAGACGGGACAGGCAGGATCCCTCTCGAATGCGATCCTCTGAAACCTCCAGGACTCCAGATCCATCGAGAGGAACAATCCCGCGGTCTCCTCCCTGCCGGTTATCAGCTTCAGCACCTCGGCCGCCTCCATGGAGCCGACCGTGGACACCACCGCGCCTATGGAGGCGGGCGCGGCCTTCTGATCGGGGACGTTGCCCATCATGCAGAATAGACAGGGCGTCCTCCCCGGGATGCATACCGCCAGCTGACCTATGAATCCGTCTATCCCGCCGTGGACCAGGGGCTTTCCGGATTCCACCGCGTAACGGTTCAGCTCCATCCTCCCGGATATGGAATCGAGGCAGTCCACCAGGACATCGCAGTCGTCCAGCAGACCCTGCGTCTCGCGCGAGAACGCCACTGCATGAAACTCGGCATCCACCGACGGATCCCTCGAACGGACCCACTCGGCAAGGATCTCGGCCTTCGGCCTGCCCTCGTCCAATCTGTCGCAGTACACGTACTGGCGGTTCAGATTCGTGATCTCGGGGCGATCGGGATCCATCAGGACGAGCCTTCCGACACCAGCCACGGTCAGCGCGGTGGCCACGTTGGTTCCGAGGCCTCCGCATCCTACTATGCCGACGACGGTTCCGGCTATCTTATTCTGGCCATCCTCTCCGAACACCCTCATCTGACGGTCGTGCCTGTCCATGATGGCCTCCGAACCGCGCCCATGTTCATTAGCACTGCGCCGGAGGCACATCTTATCTCGAATGCGTGCGATGACCTCCGACATGGATGCGATGAAGGCCGTGGCGGATCGCCTCGAGGGACTGGACGGGTGCGCAGTCTGCTTCTCCGGAGGACTGGACAGCACCGTCCTGGCCGATATCGCGCACCGCGTTCTCGGAGACAGGGCCGTGGCGGTCGTGGTCGACGTGCCGATGATGACCGACAGACAGAGGAGGGCGGCGAAGACCGTGGCCGACTCCATCGGCATCAGGATGATCATCGCGGAAGCCGGTCTGGAGGACCTCGCCGAGATCCTGGAGAACCGTCACGACAGATGCTACATCTGCAAGACCGCGATGTACCGTGCGATCAGGAAGGTCGCGGAATCCGAAGGGATCGCCGCGATAGTCAACGGAGAGATCGTCGACGACCTCTCGGAGGACCGCCCCGGCATGGCCGCCGGGAAGGAGAACGGCATCCTCACGCCCTTCCTGGACGCCGGAGTCCGCAGGAGGGACATCGTCGGATACCTCGAAGACATGGACCTCCCGCTGAAGCTGGTCAAGGACACCTGCATGCTCATGCGCTACCCGGAGGGGACCCCGGTGACGATGGAGGACCTCAGAACGGTGGAGGAGCTGGAGTCCGTCACGAGGGGGCTCCTGGGCATCAACCAGGTCAGGGTCAGGAGGACCGCCGACGGCTATTCCGTCCAGACCTCCACGGCGGAACGCGATGTCCTGCTGTCGGGGATGGATATCCTGGAGGAGGCGTTCGGATCCAGAGGATTCCGCGTCTCCTTCAACGACGTCCCGTACGACCGCCGATGTCCTCAAAGGTCTCTGAAAGGCACCAGGTCGCAGCACCCGCATTCCAGGCACATGGTATGGCTGGTCTTCGAGGTCAGACCGTGCTTCTGCATGATCTCCTTCTGCATCCTCGCCAGGGCCAGGGCCCTCTCGGGAGTGACCGCGACCGGCTCGCCTATGGCCTTCAGGAGGTTATCGCGGTTGTATCTGTTGACCCTGAGGGCCCTCAGACCGGGGATGGCTCCGATGGAGCACAGCTCCTCCATCGCCTCCCTCAGGTCCTCGTCGGTCTCCCCGAGTCCGTAGATGATGTTGGAGATCACGCGTCCCTTGCCGAATATCCCCACGGCGGATGCGATGAGCGACATTATGCCGTCGTAATCCAGATCGGGGCAGACCTTCGCGAAGATGTCCCTTCTCGGAGTCTCCAGATTGAGCTTGATCTCGTCCGCTCCGGCATCCTTCAGCATCCTGATGTGCTCCGGGGAGGCGACGTACGGCTCCACGCCGATGGGCATGTCGGGATACTCCCTGCGGACCCTCGAGATGACGTCCACGAACCTGGCGACGGTCTCGTCGATGCTTCCGACGACCCCGCTGGTGAACGAGACGGCCTTGACATCGTACCTCTCCACGGACTCGTGGAGCATGTCCATGATCTTGTCCGTGGACAGATGCTTGTCCTCGCTCATGTCGAGCAACGGCGAGGAGCAGTAGGCGCAATGGTACATGCATCTGGGATCCAGGTTGAAGAACGCCTGCTCCGGGCAGTGGCGCACCACGGGCTGCAGCTCCACCTTCTCGAGGAACGGCTCCCCATGACGGGTGAGATACAGCGATCCGTCGTCCCTGACGTGCAGCTCGAACTCGCCTGAATCGTAGGAGACGGATTTCTTGATGCGGAAGCGTCCGAACGAGAACGCGATTGAACCGAATCCCGCTCCAGGACCAGCGGTGGAATGCGATATCCTGCAGGGGAGCTCGTATCCCTCGGGGAGACGGACGGCTCCTCCGAGGGTCAGCAGGGCCTTCTTCTCTACCATGTCGTCCACGATCATCGCCTCGACGGACCCTCTGGATGGTCGATACGCAGCGGTCCACCATCTCATCGAATCCCAGCCTCTCCTGGAACTGAGCCACCTTCTCGGGTTTGGCCTCGGTCACGGGACGGATGGGCACGATGCCGCATCCGGAGGTCTTGATGATGGACAGGTCGAATGTCCCGATGCGCTCGGCTATGTCGATGATCTCCAGCTTGTCCAATCCTATGAGGGGGCGAAGTATCGGGAAGCCGAGGTCGCTCTGCTCCGCGCGGATGTTCATGAGCGTCTGGGAGGCGACCTGCCCGAGGGAGTCCCCCATGACGATCCCGGAGGCCCCGATGCTCTGGGCGAAGCGCTTGGCCACATGCTGCATGGTCCTCTTGCAGAGGACGCACTGGTAGTTGGAATCGGCCTTCTCGGAGATGAGTTGCTGATTGGTCCCGTGATCGGCGACATACACGGGGAACTCCTTCCCGGTGTACCTCTCGAGCTGCTCCGAGATCATCTCGACCTTCTCGAGATCCTTCGGATCGCCGTACCTGCCGTTGTCCATATGGAGCAGCACGACGTCCGCTCCGACCCGGGACATCACATACGATGCCACGGGGGAATCTATCCCTCCCGATATCAACGAGACCAGCTTCACATCTCCCATTTCCGTCCCTCCGTTCAAGTCTTGAGCCTGCCGATCCCCGAGAGCCTGTCCAGCGCGGCCTCCAGGGTGCTGTCGTTCTTAGCGAAATGCAAGCGGATCAGGTTGTTGACGTTTTCGTTGAAGAAGCTCGATCCGGGAACCGCTCCGACCCCCACCTTCCTGGCAAGGTCCTCGCAGAACCTGACGTCGCTGTCGTACCCGTACTCGGATACGTCCACCAGGACGTAGTACGCCCCCTACGGGACGTTGTGGACCACACCTATCTCGTCCAGCCCTTTCAGGAACAGCTCCCTCTTCGCCGCGTACTCGTCCTTGAGACCCCTGTAGTAGCTGTCCGGGAACTCCAGAGCGGTGACCAGGGCCTCCTGCAGAGGCGCCGCTGCGCCCACCGTCAGGAAGTCGTGGACCTTGCGGGCGGTCTCCATGATCTCCGCCGGGGCTATGATGTAGCCGACGCGCCACCCCGTCACGGAGTACGTCTTGGAGAGCGACGAGCAGGATATCGTCCGCTCCCACATCCCGGGGAGCGTCGCGAAGTACGTATGGACGTTCGGATCGTAGACGATGTGCTCGTACACCTCGTCGGTTATCACATAGGTGTCGTACTCCTCGGCGAGCTTCGCGATGAACATCAGCTCGCTGCGGGTGAACACCTTGCCGCAGGGGTTCGACGGGTTGCATAGTATGAGGGCCTTCGGGTTCCGGGCGAAGGCGGCCTCCAGCTCCTCGGGGTCGAAGTCGTACCCCGGACCGCGCAGCTCCACGTAGATCGGGACCGCTCCCGACAGGATGGCGTCCGCCCCGTAGTTCTCGTAATACGGGGAGAACACAATCACCTTGTCGCCGGGATCGACGACGGTCAACATGGCGACCATCATCGCCTCCGTGCTGCCGCAGGTGACCAGCACCTCCGTCTCCGGATCCACGGTCCTGCCTATGAACCTCGACTGCTTCCTGGCGAGGGCCTCCCTGAAACGGGGTGCCCCCCAGGTCACTGCGTATTGATGCGGACCCTCGCGAGCGACCTCCGCCAGGCGGTCGGTGAGCTCCACCGGCGGATCGAAGTCGGGGAATCCCTGCGAGAGGTTGATCGCCCCGCATTCGTTCGATATGCGTGTCATACGCCTGATCACCGAATCGGTGAATCCCGATGTCCTGTGCGAGAGTCCGCGCATCTCCATGCCTCAGATTTCGTGGGTGAGTTTCCTCTCGTCTATAACACGCTTCGCCTTGTGGGTGGAGCGTTCGAAGGTTCCCTCCTTGGCCGCGATCGCCTTGGAACATCGTCGACCGCGACCTCAACGCAGCCGGAAGCGCCTTGAACCGAGGGTGGACCGGCCGCCCCGATCCGGTTTGGTGATCGGATCGCCCCGCACCATGGCACCATGAATGATGTGGTGCTGGATTCCCGTTCATCTCAGGCTTCATCTGAATGCGCTCGTCCGTTGCGAATCCGACCGATTATGGCGACATGCTGATCGAATTAGCATATCCGCCAAGATATGCTAATGAAAGTCATTATTGCCAGCATATTTCTAATAACTTGAATCCGATATCTCGGTATGCCCGTGCTATCCTGGAACGATTTCAGATTCAATATCCCTGATGAGGATGAAATCTTGAAAGGAGAGGTTTTAAGGACCTACATTGCCGCATCCCGTGCTCTGGCGGGATTGAACGGCGCACTTGGTGCCATTCCCAACAGCAGGATGCTCATCGATACATTGCCGATGAGAGAAGCGAAGGATAGCTGTCGCATTGAGAACATCGTTACTTCGAGCGATGAGATCTACAAAACGTTGATTGCCTCCGACGGAGCTCCGGGGATGGGGACCAGAGAGGTTCTGGGATATAGGAAAGCCATATCCCTTGCCGACGGCCGTCCGCTCTCCGTCGATCTCATCGAGGAGATCTGCTCATCGATCATCGGGAAGAAGATGAGGATCCGCGGACCCGGCGAACAGGTCTACCTGAAGAATCCGGCCACCGGAGAGGTCGTATCCACTCCCCCCAGCAGCGATGGCACGAGGGAACTTCTGGAACAGCTCCTCGATTATCTCAGAGACGAGGATACGGACCCTTTGGTCAGGATGGCCGCGGGACATTGCGCCTTCGAAACGATCCATCCCTTCATGGATGGCAACGGTCGCACGGGGAGAATACTGAACTGCGCCGTCCTATGCGGAAACGGCCTTCTGAGCGAGCCGATCCTATACATGAGCGATTATCTCATAGAGAACCGGCGGGAATACTACCGTCAGATAAGACGCCTCAACGAAGGGCGGGGGACCTGGGACCAATGGATGATTCTCATGTTCGACTGCGTGAAGGAGTCCTCGCTGGCCGCCATGAGGATGATCTCGGACATCTCGGACCTGTACGGCTCGACATGCGACACCTTCCACGGAAGACCCTACTACTCGAAGGAGATGATGGACCTCCTGTTCTCCAAGGTTTACTGCAGGATCGGGGATCTGGAGGGTGCGGGGCTCTGCGAGCGCAATACCGCCTCGAAGTACCTCAAAGCCATGGAAGCGGACGGGATCCTGGAGAGCGAGAAGGTCGGAAGGACCCTGGTCTTCAAGAACGTCCGTCTGATGGACATCCTATCGAGACGATGCCAGGAGCATCGGGAGTGTTCATATCGTATCAGGCCGATGGGAGCCCGTCATGGTCTTCGTCAACCACCCGCGCATAGCCTTCGAGACGGTCGAGGAGAGGGGATACCAGACCCGCATGGTCGAACAATGCGTCAGAGCCAACACGCTCCTGATCCTTCCGACGGGTCTCGGCAAGACGATCATCGCCGTCAGGGTGGCGGCCGAGTTCCTGGACGAGGGCAAGGTCCTCCTCATGGCCCCCACGAAACCGCTGGTCGAGCAGCACTACGAGGAATTCAAGAGGCTGCTCACCGGAACGAAGGTGTCCATGCTCAACGGCCTGATGAAGGACTCCAAGCGCGCCGGGATCGTCGAGGAAAGCGATGTCGTCATCTCCACGCCGCAGACCATATCCAACGACCTGGAGGCCGGGAGGTACGACCTGTCCGGCTTCTCCCTGATCATATACGACGAGGCCCACCGCGGACGGGGGGACTACGCGTACGTGAACGTCTCGAGATACGTGAGGAAGGGCGCCAGGAGCATCGGGATGACCGCATCCCCGGGGAACAGCGTCGACAAGATCGAGGAGGTCTGCCTGAACCTCCATCTCAAGCGCATAGACATGCGCACGGAGAACGATCCGGATGTCGCTCCGTTCGTCCATGATACGTACATCAACAGGATCACGGTGGCCCTCCCGCCGGACATCCAGGACATCTCGGCCCTGCTGAAGGTCATGCTGGACCACTTCTACTCGGAGCTCTGCAGCCTGAAGCTGGCGAACAGCAGGATACCTCCGACGAAGGGGTATCTCCTGGCGGTGAGCAACGAGCTCCAGGCCAGGATAGCCAAGGGAGCGAAGAGCAGCATCGTGTTCAAGGGACTGAGCGTCAACAAGACTTGCATCCAGCTCCTCGAAGCGATCAGCAAGGTCGAGTCCGAGGGGATAACCGTTCTCAGGAAGTACCTGGAGAGGCTCGAAGCGGAAGCTGCCCAGGAGAAGGGCGGGAAGGCCGCCCAGGCCATAGTCGGCAGGCAGGAGTACGCCGCCGTCAAGACCATAATCTCCGGGACGAACACGGAGCACCCGAAGGTATCCCGCGTGATGTCCCTGGTCAGCAGGACCCTCCAATCCAGCCCCGAGTCCAAGGTGCTCGTGTTCGCCCAGTTCAGGGACACCTGCGAGATGCTGGTGGACAAGATCTCCGGCATACCGGAGGCCAGGGTCAGCATGCTCATAGGCCAGTCCAAGGGCGGTCTGAAGCAGAAGGAGCAGGTAGCGCTCCTCGATGGGTTCAGGAAGGGGGAGTCCAACGTCCTCGTGTCCACTTCGGTGGGGGAGGAAGGATTGGATGTCTCCAACACGGACGCCGTGATATTCTACGAACCGGTCCCCTCCGAGATACGCACCATCCAGCGCAGGGGAAGGACCGGCAGGAAGAGCGACGGGGACGTCTACATGCTCATCGCCGAAGGGACCGTGGATGAGGCCTTCGAGAGATCCAGCATCCGCAAGGAGCAGAGCATGAGGGAGAACCTCGAAAGGCTGAGCGAGAAGCTCAGCAGGGGCATGACCTTGGGCGACGGCGGGCAGAGGAAGCTCGACGGATTCTGATTCCCACACCGACTTGTACTTTCCAACTTGAGTACAAGTATAAGTACAAGTATAAGTACAAGTATAAGTACAAGTATAAGTACAAATACAATGTGAACAGCCATGCCTCTGCCGATCAACATCGAGAAGCTGATTCTGAACAAGACGATAGAGAGTTCCAGGATCGAGTACAAACGCAGTTGGAATCCCGAAAAGGTACTGCACACCATCTGCGCGTTCGCTAACGATTATGAGAATCTCGGCGGCGGATACATCATCATCGGCATAGAAGAGGAGAACAGCCGTCCCAGAGAAGTCGTGGGTGTGACCGATAATGATGTCAATCACATGATGAAAGACCTCATCCGGATATGCAACATGATGGATCCGAGGTACATGCCCGTGTGCTCGGAGGAGTATTGCAACGACACCAGACTCTTCGTCATATGGGCACCTGCAGGCGAATCGAGACCTTACAAATGTCCCATCAGTCTCGGAAACGAACGCAGAACAAACGAGAAGGGCTACTTTATCAGACGTGTATCCAGCACCATCAGGGCGACACATGAAGAGGAGAAGGACCTCATCTCCGTATCCCGGCTTCACACCTTCGATGACAGCATGAACATCGATGCAGACATCTCAGACATAGGGCTGGGTCTGGTCCAGGACTACCTGGATCGTGTGAAGAGCAAGATGGATACCGATTCTGAGAACAAGATTCAGATTCTCAAGGACATGCGCCTCGTCCGCGGGCCTCCCGAGGCCCTGAAGCCGCTGAACGTGGGACTCATGATGTTCAACAGGAGACCGGACGACTTCTTCCCGTATGCCTGGATAGATCTGGTGGTCATGCCGGATCCCACAGGCGACGGGATGAGCGAACGCTCGTTCAAAGGATCGTTGGACACACAGCTCCTGAACATACTGGAATACATCAAAGGGAATCTGATAGAGGAGAGGATCTTCAAGATCCAGGACCGCGCCGAAGCGATACGCATCTTCAATTACCCCTATGAAGCGCTCGAGGAGATCATCGTCAACGCCGTGTACCACAAGGACTACCGCATCGGACAGCAGATCACAGTCGTATTCAGGAGCGACTGCGTCGAGATCACCAGCTTCCCGGGACCGGACGCATGCATATCCGACGAGGATCTGAAGAACCTGACTCTGCGCTCCCCGAACTACCGCAACAAGCGCCTGGGCGACTATCTCAAAGAACTGCACCTGGCAGAAGGCAGGAACACAGGGATACCGAAGATCGTCAGCGCTCTGAGGAACAACGGGTCGGATCCGCCGGAGTATATCACGGACAAGGACAGGACCTTCCTGACCGTAAGAGTCCCCATCCACAAGAGATTCCTGAAACCGGGAGAGATCCCCAACATCCCGGCAGAGAACGGCAGAAGGACGCATACGGAATTGAAAGAAGCGATCGTCGGAATCGTGAACGAGATGGGATGCATCTCGACCAAGGAGCTCTGGACGATCCTGGGCTACAACAGCCAGAACGACGGGGTCCGCAGGGCGATCGCACAGCTGATAGAAGAGAAGAAGGTGACATACCTCTATCCTGAGAGCCCACGCAGCAGCAAGCAACGTCTGTGTCCGGTCGTGACCGGGAGAATCCGTCTCCGACATCCTATATACAACCCTCCCGATTGTCCGCGACATGCTCTACTCCGAGCTCGCGGAAACCTTCGATAGGCTTGAATCGACCAGCAGCAGGCTGGAGATGACCGACATCCTGGCGGATTTCTTCAGGAGGGCGGACAGGCACGAGCTTCGGAGCATCGTCTACCTGAGCCAGGGCAAGCTGCATCCGGACTTCGTACCCGGGGTCTTGGGGATGGCGGACAGGCTCGTCCTCAAGGCGATAGCGTTCACATCCGGCACGTCCGAGGACAAGGCCGAGAAGCTGTGGATCGAGACCGGGGACCCCGGGAAGGTCGCGGAGACCCTCATATCCGGGAAGAAGCAGATGACCCTGTTCTCCGAGGAGCTGTCCGTCGCCAGGGTGGTCAAGGGACTGACCGCGATCCAGGATGCCGACGGGAAGGATTCCCAGGACAAAAAGATGAAGACCCTGGCCAACATGCTCCACGACTCCGGACCCCTGGAGGCCAGATACCTCTGCAGGACGGTCACGGGGAGGATGAGGGTCGGCGCCGCCGACATGACCATCCTGGATGCCTTGGCCATAGCGTTCTCAGAGAAGGAGGACCGTCCGGCGATCGAGAGGGCGTTCAACGTCACCTGCGACATCGGACTCGTCGCCGAGACCATAGCGAACGGCGGGATGGATGCGATCAGGAGGATCGGGGTCTCCGTGGACAGCCCCGTGAAGGTCATGCTGGCCGAGAGGCTCCCGTCCGTATCGCAGATAGTGGAGAGGATGGGCGGCAGGTGCGCCATCGAGTACAAGTACGACGGCATACGCGTTCAGGCCCACATCGGGAAGGACCACGTCCGCCTGTACTCGAGGAGGCTGGAGGACCTGACGTCCAACTTCCCCGATATCGCCCAGGAGCTTCGCTCCGCGTGCAGATACGGAGAGGCGATCATAGAGGGCGAATGCGTCGCCATAGATCCGGATACAGGCAACATGCTCCCGTTCCAGAACGTCACGCACAGGCGCAAGAAGCACGGCATGGACGAGGCGGTTAAGGAGATCCCCGTGAGGATCTTCATGTTCGACTGCCTCTACCGCGACGGGGAGGACATGACCCCGAAGCCGTATCTGGAGAGGAGGGGCGCCCTCGAATCCGGATTCGAGATCGAAGGCCCGATCCAGATGACCACGATGAGGATCGTGGAGAACGAGGAGGAGGGCGAGGAGTTCTTCGCCAGCGCGGTGGCCAGCAGATGCGAGGGCATCATGGCCAAATCCGTCTCCGAGGACTCGGTGTACCGCGCCGGTTCCAGGGGATTCCTGTGGATCAAGTACAAGAAGGACTACCAGCAGGCCCTGACGGACTCCTTCGACCTGACCGTCGTGGGAGCGTTCTACGGCATGGGCAAGAGGGCCGGGAGGTACGGCGCGCTGCTCATGGCCGCCTACGACCAGGAGACGGGGATGTTCGAGACCGTCTGCAAGCTGGGAACCGGATTCGACGATGCGTTCCTGGACGGGATGCCCGCGCTTCTCGACGGGACGCTGTCGGAGACGAAGCCGAAGTCGGTGGACGCCGAGATGGTCCCCGATGTCTGGTTCGACCCCGCGGTCGTGCTGGAGGTTGTCGCGGCCGAGATCACGCTCAGCCCGATACACACCGCCGCCAGGGATGTTATCAAGGAAGGCTCCGGGCTCGGGATCAGATTCCCCAGGTTCACCGGCCGCGTGAGGGACGACAAGACCCCGGAGCAATGCACCACGGTCGGGGAGATCGTGGAGATGTACAGCATGCAGGCCCACGATTCCGACGGCTTATCCGAGGAGTGAACCTCGGGATCGACCCTCGACTACCTCGCATCTGCTGCGGACCATCTTCCCGCAGAAGGCCAGACTGACCAGGATGATCCTTCCCTTTATCCCGAGGTGGTACTTCCTGTCGTGGATCTGCCTCAGGCCTGCCTCCACTTCGGAATCCAGATCCGTCTCCTTCACGGCAGCTTTCAATTCCAGAATTATCGGGACCGTGCCTTCGCTGACGGGTTCGAGCATGAGATCGACCCTGCCATTCCCGGACTCCCTCTCGGAACAGACCCTGTAACCTCTAAGAATACCGTGCATCAGAGTGAGCAGAACGAGCTCGTAGGACTGCTCATCCTTCAGGAGATAGTGGCTCCCATCGACCAGGATGTTCTGGAGCGTCTCCGCCATGGTATCCGCATCACCATCCAGAAGTGCGGCGTTGAACCTGGTGAAAAGCTCGCTGGATAGCTTCGTGTTCCCTCTGAGCAACCCGTCTACGACCCCCATGACCTCCTTGTTCGGAATGGATATGTCGAACGCCCCGTCACCGACGGGAACCGCGTTGAGATAACCGGTCATGATCATGAGAGCGTAGAGCTCGTCCGTCCCGGACAGTCTAAAATCGTCATAGGTGAGATCGAAATGGAGCCTCTTCCTGATCCCGAATCCGTTCATCAGATTCGCCATCTCGCTCAGATTGCTTGCATCCACCCTCGAGATGAGCCATTTCAACGGCACATCGACACTCGTGTTGACCCAATAGCTGTCCGCGACGAATCCGTTCTGAATGTAGTTCATGACGCTGAACGGGTTGTACACCTCGGCATTGCCGAAACGGTATCCGTCGTACCACTCCTTCGCCTCGTCGAAGGACTCAGGATGACCGTAGTATTCCGTGATCGCCCTGACCTCGGATTCCGTGAAACCGAATCTCTCATCGGACGAGGCGGAGAAGATATCGTTCACCTTCATGTTGTTCAGGCCGGAGAACATCCCGGATTTGGCAACCTTCATCACACCCGTCACATATGCCATCTGAAGCGCTGGATTGCTTTTCAGCGTGGATGACAGGAAACCGCCGAGCATCGCCATGATATCCGACTGAATCTCGGTTCCGAACGAATCCGTGACTGCCCGATCGTACTCATCGATCAGGACGATCACACCCTTCCCGTAGTGCCTCTTGAGGATCCCACACATGATCGCGATCGAAGCCTTCAGATCGCTTGCAGATACCTTGCGGGAGAATACATCGCTCAGAAGGCCTCTCTCATAATCGCTGAGCGCGATTCCATCCAGAACTTCCGAGAACGGGTTGATGGCATTATTGACGGCCACTATCAGGTCGCCGGTGAAGTCGGCCATCGATGCGCAACTGAGATCCTTCAGGTCGATGTGGATGACCGGGAAGGCGTTCTTGTAGCGAGCGTATCTATCGGTCTTCGAGATCTCCAGATCATCGAACCATGTGTTCCCCTGGTATCTGATGTTGAAGAATGCATCCAGCATCGTGATGTTGGTCGTCTTCCCGAATCTCCGGGGCCTTGTGAACAGGTAGACCCCGTGATCGCCCGTATCCAGGATGTCCGCGATCAGGAGGCTCTTATCGACGTAATACTTGTCGTTGTCCCTCATCCTATTGAAGGGCAGACCTCCTGTATTCACCTGTTTCATATCAGCAAGTGAGATATCTCGAGGATAAAGATTCCTCGAATGGAATCGAAGACATTCGAACCAGCATCAACAGCAATCCGATGATGAAATAGCTTTATTATTAAGACAGCTAATCTATGAATGTCGCAGAAGCGGCAGGGATGCGCCCCGCACCGGGGCTGGATGGGATGACGATGGAAGACAAGAAGCAGTGCGCCTGCCAGAACAACGAGCAGAAGGAGCCGCGTACCGCGTCCGCGGAACAGAAGGCATCCGAACTCACACACTGGGACGGCAGCGGCGACTGACGCCGCGCAATGCGCCGACGTACCGCTCCGCACGGGCGGTCTCGGCGCCAACTTTTATATCGACTAGAGTATAGCGCGCGACTATGCAGACCTACCTTGCCGAGGGAACCAAGGCGGACAAAGCCGCCACGATCGGATTCAAGGACGCCAACGTGACCATCATCACACCTCTGATCGAGGTCCTCAACAACGACGAGAACGTCAAGCTGGTGAGGTTCATCGAAACGCACCCCGAACTCGACGACAGGAAGCTCTTCGTCGAGGTCAAGGAGGGAAGCGCTCTCGATGCCGTCATGAAGGCGCTCGACGGCGTCTCGGACTACTACTCCGCCACCAAAGAGTGATCCCCCTGTACCGGGAATGCCGCACCGCCGAGGCGGACGTGGGGATGCGCAGATACCTCTGCGATTCCGACGGCACCGGCGGACACCTCAAGACCGAGCCCGAGGACTTCGTCGTAAGGGAGATATCCGATCCCCCCAGAGCGAAGGAGAACGGCGAATACGCCATCGCGACGGTCACTACGCGCAACTGGGAGACGAACCGCCTCATCAGGATCATGTCCAGAAGCCTGGGCATGTCCCGCACGAGGATAGGATTCGCCGGAACCAAGGACAAGCGCGCGGTCACCACCCAGCTGATGTCGTTCAGGTGTCCGGCGGAGGATCTTGCGAAGGTGCAGCTCAAGGACGTCGCGATATCCGACGTCTACATCGGAAGCAGGGCCATACAGCTCGGGGACCTGATCGGGAACTCGTTCGAGATCACCGTCAGGGACTGCACCATGGACCGCGGCCTCATCAAGGACACGGTCGAAGGCGATATCAGGACCATATCCGGGAACAAGGGGTTCCCCAACTACTTCGGGGTCCAGAGATTCGGATCGGTCAGACCGGTCACCCATCTCGTCGGCGAGAGGCTCGCCCGCGGGGATATCGAGGGAGCGGTCCGCACCTACATATCGTACACCACTCCGCAGGAGGACCCGGCACTGCAGGAGCTCAGGAACTCCCTGAAGGACTGCACGGATTGGGCCTACGCGGCTTCGATCATGCCCGAGAGCATGTCCTTCGAGAAGGTCATGGCCCAGACATTGGCGGGAGGCGAGGACTGGAAGGGAGCGATCTCGGCACTGCCGTCGAACCTCCAGATGATGTTCGTCCACGCCTATCAATCGTATCTTTTCAACGAGATGCTCAGCGAGAGGATGGCCCGCGGGCTTCCCCTCAACGCTCCTGTCGAAGGAGATGTCGTCATCCCCCTGTCTGCGGACGGCACCCCCAATCACGAAGAGCCCATCATCTCCAACTCGAAGAACATCGACCTTGTCGCGAGACAGGTCAAGGTCGGCAGGGCCTTCGTCACCGCCGCCCTCTACGGCTCCGAGACCATGCTCGCGGAAGGCGAGCCCGGGGAGATCGAGAGGAGCATCGCGGAGGCGAACAGGCTGAAGCCCGAGGACTTCGTCATCCCCGGACTGTCCAAATGCTCGTCCAAGGGCGGCAGGAGGGAGATCCTCTGTCCCGTGAAGGACCTGAAGGCATCGTTCGCCGAGGATTCCTACTCCGTTTCGTTCTCCCTGCCCAAGGGCAACTACGCGACATGCCTCATGCGCGAGTTCATGAAGTCCGAGATGCGCGATTACTGACATCGGACGATCAGACCCTTCACGATCGCCGCCTCGTACACGCCGAGGTCGCACTGGTTGATGATGTCGTAGACAGTCATGTTCTTCAGCAGGCCCATGGCGATCTTCGAGAGACGCTCGTCCGCATGACCGGGGGGCGACAGCATCGCCCTGCGCACATAGGCCACCAGCTCCTTGGCGGAATCCGCGTCCCTGAACCCTCCGGAGACGAACACCTTCTCCAACGGGAGCTCCGGCTGCGACTCCAGATCGGTCCACTTCAGCTTGACGATGACATCGTGGGAGCGCTTCTCCATGAATTCGAAATCCGACCCTCCGGGGACGATGGGGGCGATATCGGGGATGTCCGACAGGTATCTGGAGACCTTGGAGGCCATATCCGGATCCAATCCGATGGCATCCAGGATGTCCGGGTCGTCGGCGGATGTCCGGGTGGTGAATGCACGGCGGAGGGCCTTCTCCGCCGCCCTCTGGACGGATGCGTCGTAGCTCCCCCTCTGAGGTCCGCCCATCAGCATCCTGGCCTCGTCCTTGTGTCCCTTCTCCTCGAGCATCCTCACCATGCGGACCTTGGCTCCGTCGGAGATCTCCTCGAGACCGAGGAGCATCGAGTATGCGGACATGAGCCCGGCGTCATCGTTGCGATCGGTGGAGATCTCGGCCTTCATCATCACGGCCGATTCGCGAGCCGGATCGTGCCTGAGGATCATCGTCACGGTCGTCATCGCCCCGTTGAGATTGCCTGCGGCGACCTGCTGCCTGGCCTGCGCCTCCGCCGAATCCAGGTCGTCCGGGTCGAGCGACACCGCCCTGGCGTAGCTGCTGGCCGCCCTCTCATGATATCCCGATGATTCCAGTATCCTGCCCTTGATCCTGTTGGACTCGGCATCGTCGAGACCGAAAGCGATGGCCGCATCGATCTCGGTCAATGCATCCTTGAGGTCGCCCTTGGCCTCCTTGGCCAGGGCGTTGATCCTGTGGAGCCCCGCATGGCTCGGATTGATCCTGATGGAGCTCTCGGCGAGGAAGGACGCGCCTTCGAAATCCCCCTTGGCCAGGACCACCCTGGCCTTCAGGCAGCAGATGTCAGGGTCGTCCTTGTCCGCCTTCAGAGCACGGTCGACCGTCCTCATCGCACCCTTGACGTCGCCGGCATCCAGCAGGTTCTCCGCCATGGCGCAGAGCGCGCCGACGTCCTCCTGGACCGCGGCCTTCACTGGTTCGGGCTCCTCGACAACGGGCTCGGGTTCCGGTTCCGACCTGGGGCCGATGTTACCGGCTGCTATGCGGGAGCGCTCCTCCTTCAGCCTGTCGGATTCGGGATGCAGGGCTATAGCGCCATCCAGGGTGGAGACCGCACCATCCCTGTCACCCCGAGACAGGAGGAGCCTCGCCAGCCTCAGCGAGGCATTCTCGGTCTCCTCTATGGCGATGCGGGCCCTCAGGACCCCGAGGGCCTCGTCCAGATCCCCGATGGAGACGGCCGCATCGGCCTCCATGTCCATGATGCGGACGTTGCGCGGCTCGATGACGGCCGCCGTCCTGAGATAATAGAGAGCCTCCTTCATCCTCCCCGCCGTCGACAGTATGACGGCCTTCCTCACGAGGGGATACACGGAGGAGGGATCGAGCTCGATGGCGCGATTGAGGGATTCCACGGCGCCGAAACGGTCATTGGACCTCTCCTGGACCGCGGCCTTGGAGATCCAGTACTCGGCCTCGCCCTGATCGAGAAGGACGGCGCGGTTGTAGGCGTCCTCGGCGGATTCCAGGTCCCCGCGGGCCTCGTCGGCCATGCCCTTCGAATGCCATAGGACCGGGTCGTGCGGATCCATGGCGGCGGCATCGGAGAAGGAGACGGATGCCTTGAGATAGTCGCCCAGAGCGTACTGGGCGTTGCCCTTGAGCCTTCTGAGCATCACATCCCTCGGATAGGTGCGCTCCAGTGTCGAGCAGAGCAGCTCGGCGTCCCTGTGCATGCCGCAGGAGACCATGGCGGATACGACGCCCACCGCGCGGTCGCGGGAGCCGTCTATCCTCAGGACGTCCCTGAACATGTCGGATGCCTTGACGGGGTCCCCCAGCCTGCTGGTGCACACGGCGAGGGTCATCAGAGATTGGATATCGGATTGATCGGATTCCAGCATCCTCCTGCAGGTGGATGCCGCGCTCTCGTAATCGCCGTCGGACATCTGGAGATCCCTCTTCAGCGCGAGGGCGTCGGAATTGCCCGGATCCCTGGCGAGAATGCCGTCGCACTCCCTTCCCGCCGCCTCGGCCTTGTCCATCAGATAGAGGATCCTGGCGAGCTGGGCGCGGGCCGCATCGTTGTTCTTGTCCAGGCTGACGGCCCTGGATGCCGCCCTCTTCGCCGAGGGGTAGTCGCCGGATCTCATCAGGAGGACCGAGCGCATGGTGAGCGTATCGGAATCGTCACCCACGAAACGGGAGTACCTGTCGAGGATGGCGATGGCATCCTTCTCCAGACCCCTGCTGATGAGGAAGCGGACGGCGGCGACGTACTCGTCGGACCCGCTGGTCTCGCTGTCCAGGAGCATGCGGAGGGCCCCGAGCATGCCTGCACGGTCGCCGGCGAGCATGTAGACCCTGACGGCGTCCTTCCTGACCCGCCTCTGATGGCCGTCGGCCTTCTCCAGGCACCTCAATGCACGGGAGGGGTCTCCCATGCCCAGAGCAGCCTCCGCGGCCTCGACGTAGACGAACGGAGGGGGCTCCATGGATATGAGCTCGGAATAGACCATGAAGGCGGAGCGCCAGTCCCTCTCGTCCATGGACATCCTGGCGGATGCGAGGAGGAACTCGGGATCCTTCGCCTTGTAATGCGATGAATTGATGAGGGCGTCCGTGGCCGCATCGCGACGGCCGGAGAACCAATCGTAGTAGATGGAATAGAGCTCCTGTATGCGTCCGGATGATGGTGACTGGGAGGGGCGCTCCCCTTCGAGCACGTCCTGGATGTTCCGCCTCTGGAGCCATCCGCCGTCGGGATCGACCTGTGCGAGGATGTCGTAGGCCCCTCTGCAGGACGGATCGTATCCGTAGGCGCATCCCGCAGCACGGGAAGCCCCCTCCCGATCGCCGCGGGCCAGGAGGATCCGGGCAAGCATGAGGGAGCGTCCGGACTTCTCCTGGGAGCCCTCGGACATCGCCAGCAACTGCTCGGCACCGTCCAGGTCCCCTTTCTTGAGAAGGACCTCGCTCGCCTTTATGGAAGGGAGGCAGTCGGTGGCGCGGGCCTTGGAAACGACTCTGCGGAGCCTCTCGCGGTCCGCCATCCCGGCGGCTGCGAGCTCCTCGATGAGCATGACTAGGACCTTGGAGCTCACAGACCCGTTTATCCCCTCGATCTCGGAGGCTACTGCGGAGACGCCTCCTTTGGGGAAGGTGTGCGCATCCAGCATCTTCCATGCGTGATATTCGAGGGAGCTCTGGAGCACCGGACGGCCTGACATGGGCGATGCATCGGCTTCACGATATGTAAACGGTGCGGGGAGGAGACCGAGCCATGACACCAGGCACGGGGCCGAGGGACGGATTCGATGATTAGGATTATATACAGGTTCGAGATTGTGGAGTTTCGAGGCAGCTGTGATCTAGCTGGTTAGGATCTGAGCCTTCCAAGCTCATTGCCCGGGTTCGAATCCCGGCGGCTGCACTCATTTTTCCTATCCCGACTCTCGTTTAGTGCGATATACACGTCGCGCCTGAACCTGAGATGAACGGAGCCCCCTGTTCCTGCCTCTTGGACATATAGGGTTGAAAGGTGACTTACAAGAAAATTGGTAAGAATCC
>ERZ773194.613-NODE-613-length-45519-cov-4.477587_pt1 | contig 45519 bp, 44 predicted proteins | sample MGYA00511240_ERZ773194 | MGnify/ENA primary metagenome ERZ773194 (study PRJEB29015, sample SAMEA2737774) | human gut metagenome | biome: human gut; feature: human-associated habitat; material: faeces | place: China | collected 2012 ... | reverse complement strand
CCCGTTCCTTCAGATTCAGTCCGAAGTTCTCCGGGCATTTGGAGACGAACCTGATGTCGAATCCCTTCAGCATCCTGATGGTCTCGGCGGTCACCGCCTTCGAATCCGCCACATACGTGATCGAGCGTCTCTCAGCCAGGTCCATGACCTTTCCGAAGAAGGAGATGGTCTCCCTGTCCGCCTCCACATCCGTTATGTCCCCTCTGTGAGCCTTCGCCAAACGAAGTATCCCGTTCTCGTCGGCCGATAGCTGGAAGCAGTAATGGAGCGTGTTGTGCCTGCCGTCCTTCGGATGGCAGGCTATCGCAGGATAGATCTCCCCCTCGGGCACATCCTTCTCCGTCCCGTAGAACTTGTAGTTGCTTCCATCGTCGTGCCGGACCTGCGATTCGAATCCGAATTTCTTCACGCACATCTCGGATGATCTGTGGATCAGCATCGGCAGATCCTCCTTCGCCAGGGTGTCCAGGCACCTTCCGAGGGCATCGTCATTGAGATTCGAGGGGGCGATCCCCTCTCCGAATATCAGATCGCACGGCACTCCGGCGTAGTTCCTTTCCACACGTACGAGAGGAAGCTTGCATCCGATCCACATCACCGGACCCATCATACACTTGGCACCCATCCCCGGACTGAGAATCCTCCTGGTCCGGTCATAGGTGCATGTTGCGTCTATCAGCTCTCTGATCCCCGTGGATTCTGCGAAGGCCATTATGATCGCGCTCATGGCGTTCAGACCCTCGTAGGTCTCCTTCCTGTGATCTATCTTCAACTTGGGGCCGATGACGCCCATACTCTCACCTTGCAGCGACAGGCAGGATGGTCACCTCTCCGTACGACGACTCTCGTGCTTCGCCGGCACTCCCATTCCGGCAAGCTGGATTTAGATTATAATCATTATAGTTCTGTAAGAACATATATGATATATATCTAAATCCACATGTAGCTGTAGACAGTCGAGGTATTTAAACCGAACCGCAACGAAGGCTCTAACTCCCCATTCCAGCGAGAGCTCTCGATCCATCGTAGAATCCGAGTACAATTGTACCCGGATCATCTTGAAAATCCACAAAAGGAATAGAACTTCGGCAGGTCATGCCTGACGTGCGGAAGTCAAGATTATTGTCGCATTTCCAGTTGTATCATCTACATTTATATCGCAAATCCAGTTGGTTTATCTACACTTTTGTAAATGAAAACCGATGACATCCCAATGCTGAGAAGGAAGATCTACGATAGACTGATGGAATGGAAATCCCACAGAGGTCGCAACTGCCTTCTTGTTAAGGGACAACGCCAGGTCGGGAAGACATACATCATCGGGAGATTCGCAGAAGACAACTACGAACACGTGGTCTACGTGGACCTCAGCCAACAGAAGGATCTCCATCAAGTATTCGAGAGAGGTCTGGATGTTGACACCGTGGTCAAAGGTCTGAAGCTCTTCCTTGATCCCAAGGAGTTCATCCCCTACAAGACTCTGATCTTCATGGATGGGATCCAAGCATGTCCCCGGGCGAGAGAATCCCTCGAATCATTCTCCACAGACGACAGATACGATGTCATATGTTCCGAATCCGCTTTGGATACCATCTATAGGGAGGGATCGGAAGCACGCGTCCCTGCAGGTCATGAAGAATCTGTCACGATGTACGGTCTGGACTTCGAGGAATTCCTATGGGCCATAGGAACACCAGTGGAGATCGTCGATGAGATCCGCGGGTGCATCCGTACCCGCGAACCGCTCAACAGCGCGTATCTGGAGGCCATGGATGAAGCGTTCAGAGACTACACCCTCGTCGGCGGCATGCCTCAGGCCGTGGTCAAATACCTGAAGACGGATGATTACACTGCAACGGATGATATTCTCGATCGGATCTTAAGATCCAGCATCGATGATATCGAGAAGGGTATCGGTGCCGACGCCGTGAGAATCGAACGCTGCGTCGAAGCCATCCCCTTGCAGCTCTCCCGGTCCAACAAGCGGTTCTTGTTCTCGCGTCTCGATGATGAAAAGCCGCGGACCGCATCGAGAAGGTACGGAACCAGTCTCGCACGGGTTTTGGAATCCGGACTGGCCAGCCCTTGCACCCAAGTGGATTCTCTCGAGATCCCGCTGATTTCGCACTGCAATCAGGAGCTGTTCCGCGTCTACATGTCCGACACGGGTATGCTGCTCCATATGATGGATGTGAACGCTCGCAGAGCCGTGTACATGGGGGATACAGGGTTCGACATGGGTGCCGTGACCGAGAACATCATCGCCGAATGCCTGATGAAGAGCGGATACGCCCGTTACTTCTACAAGAAGAACAAGGGGCCCGACATGATGAAGATCGACTTCGTGATAGAACTCGGCCCCCAGCTCGCAGCGATAGAGGTCAAGTCGGGGAAGACCCGCGAAGCCCCTTCCATCAACAAGATCGACAGATTCCACAAGGTGGATCGGAGGATCATGTTCTGCAAGGGCAACATATCGGAGGAGAACGGAATCGAGATGTATCCCCTGTTCGCCGCAGCATTCATGAAGGATATGGAAGAGGAATGAGACGGTCCGGCACTGTGAACCGCCCCCGGCGGTCCGTTGCGGACCGTCGATGATGAACGAATAAGGTGTTTCCGGAGCGGACCGGATGCGAGCATCCGGACCCGTTCCGATCAATCGTCCATGACGTTCTGCTGCTCCAGATACGTGAGTATCTGCTTGCGCAGAGCGGTGAACTCGGGACTCGCCCTGTCACGGGGCCTGTCCCACGGCACATCGATGACCTTGTAGATGGTCGACGGCCTCTTCGTGAGGACGACGACCCTATCCGAAAGGAACAGGGCCTCGTCCACGGAGTGCGTGACGAAGATGATCGTCCTCTCACTGTGCTGGATGATCTTCGTCAACTGCTCCTGCATGATGTTCCTGGTCTGGGCATCGAGAGCGCCGAAGGGCTCGTCCATCAGGATGACGGCGGGATGCATGACCAGCGCCCTCGCGATGCCTACGCGCTGCTTCATCCCTCCGGAGAGCTCGTGGATCCTGGCGTTGGCGAACTTCTCCAGTCCGACGGCCTTGATGTACCTCTCGGCCCTCTCCCGACGCTCCTCCTTCGGAACGCCGGCGACCTCCATGCCGAACTCGACGTTCTTCTGGACGGACCTCCACGGGAACAATGCGAAGTCCTGGAAGACCATTCCGCGGTCGGAACCGGGCGCGGTGCACTCCTTGTCGCCTATGGTGATCCTGCCGCTGGTGGGCTGGAGCAATCCGGCGATGGATCTGAGGATCGTGGTCTTGCCACACCCCGAAGGTCCGACGATGGAAATCAGCTCGCCCTTCTTCACATCAAGGGTGAAATCGTCCACGGCCACAGTCTCGGAGTCGTCGGTCTTGTAGACGACCCTGAGCTTGTCGATCCTCATCAGGGTCTCGCCCTCGGGGATGTCCTTGTAGAGCTCATCCGTACGGTCCGCCCTAACGCGGTCCTTGGAATCGAATCTCTCGCCTTCGATCTTGATCTCTGTCCGACTCATGCTTCCAACCCCATCCTCCTGGATACGTACTTGGAGACCTGCTCCGCCACACCGGTGGTGAGCAATCCGAGCACGGCGATCACTATGATGCCTGCGAAGGCGTAGTCCCAATAGAAGTTCATGGCCATCTCGTAGACGAAGAACCCTATCCCTCCCAGAGAGGTCGCGAATATCTCGGCGGCGACGATGCACATCCACCCGATTCCGAGAGCGGTCTTGAGACCGTTGAGGATGTACGGAACCGATGCGGGCAGTACGACCTTGGTGAAGATCATGCCGGAACTGGCACCGAGGGTCTTCGATGCATCGATCCATCCCGGATCGATCCTCTGGACTCCGAACATCGTGCTGGTCAGTATGGGGAACAGCATCCCCATGAACACGACCAGAGCCGGCCCCCAGTCATATCCGAGAGCCTTGGTTGCAATGAAGATGGGCGCCCAAGCCACCGGAGCGATGGGCCTCAGCACCTCGATTATAGGTGTTGCAAGCTCCCTCAAGGGCTTGACATAACCCAGAAGAAGACCCAAGGGGATCGCAATCACGAGTGTGAGCGCGGCCCCTTTGAAAAACGTGGTCAGACTCGAACCGATCTCGGACCACAGAGTCAGTTTGGAAACAGGGTCGCCTTCCTGAATCAACGACTTCAACGCATGGAAGGTATCCTGGGGCAACGGGATGGTCTCGAAAAGCCCCATCGTAGCCACCAGCCACCATACGCAAACGAACAGGCATAGAGAGATGACGGATATGACCGCCGTCCTCGCAAGCCTGTGATATTTGTTGTGTTCATCGTATCTCAGATTCAGGAAGGCCATGTTTCACCTCTGATATCACGCGGTAATCTCTTTCGCGTTCATAGTGTTGATGGTCATCGGGGGCGCGCCGATGAATCCGAACTGGCAGTCGCCGTTGTGGATTGCGGTGTAAACCGCGGGTCCGTTGAGCTGACTGCTGAGATCTACGCTGACTCCGTAGCTCTCGAAGATCTTCTGATCAATTCCATAGTGGATGGCGAGCTGGTGGATGTCTCCTCCGATGACGGCGACCTTTATCTTGACTGTGCTGTCGTAGCTGGAGGCCTTCTCATAGGACATGGCATCCTTGATGTACTGGCTCTGGACGAACTTCTCGGCCAGGGCGTCGACGGAATCGAATCCGAGGTCCTTGTAGCTGTTCTTGATCAGGTTGCCGGCGTACAAGTCCTGCGCGAGGCTCGCTATGTCCTTCTTCAGGTCGGCGAGAGGGTCGGCGACGTTCTTATCCGTGGAGTCGGCGTATTTGTAGACGACGAGCCCGAAGGCATCGACGATGGCCTGCTCCTTCTGCTCATTGGTGAGTTCATTCGGAAGAGCGACCTTGTCCTTTGCGACTCTGATGACCTCGGCATACTCAGGACTGGATTTGTCGCTGATGGCTGCCGTCATCTTGTTAACGGACTCGACGTAGGCGGCGAGGAAGCGGACGGTCTCATCGGAGTTGTTGGCGATGTAGGAGTGGTCCGCGGCGACAACACAGCAGGTGTGTCCGGGGAACATCTGGTTAGTGGTGGCGACAGAGGAGCATCCATCGATAAGGGCGACGGAATACTGAGGCTCCCAGAAGATGGCTCCCTGCATGGCGGGAGTCGTAGCCAGAGTGGACTTGAAGCTGGCGTAACTGGCCACACCGGGGATGAAGTAGAGGGTGTCGGATGCTGTTTTCGTCCCGTTGGTGTACTGGACGAACTTCAGACCCATCGTGTCAGCGATGGTGTTGAGCTGGACATGCTGGATGGTGGCTGCTCCGGGATCTCCGAAGACCATTCCGCCCCAGGCTTCCTTGTTAAATACTACCCAGGTGCCGTTGCCTCCGAGATATGCTCCGGATGTCGGCTTCTCGTCGACGACCGTGACGAGCGCACTGGCGTCAACTCCTTCTTTCACGAAAATTCCCGAGCCATCGGTGTTGACCCTTCCGACGATGCTCAGCTGGTCGTCCTTGTCACCTTTCGGCACGAACATGACGACCGCGGCAGCGATGACCACTACGGCCACGATTGCAACTGCTATGATTTTCTTATCCAAGAAATCACCGGAGCTAGGATTTACGGGAATAAGATATAACCCTATGCGGAAATCTGTTCCTAAATAGGATAATTGATTATTTCCTCTAACCCATCGACAATACGATGAGCCGGAACACGTCTGGGTCCGACTGCGGAAAATAATTCCTAATTGTGATAAAAACACCTGGCGGATGCCAGGAAAGGAATTCGGGGCGTGAGCCCCTGGATTTGGATCAGACGTCCCTGAACAGGGTAGCGTACTGCATCTTCTTGGCACCGAAGTACTCCTTGCAGTACTCGGCGGTGGCCTCGGGAGGGAACTCCTTGCAGGAGAAGACGTCTATGAACGCCCTGTCGGTGTCCTCGGCGAAGTGCCCAGCGATGCAGGAGGTCTCGATGAGCTGGATCAGGGAGTATCCCTGGACCTTGGGCTCGGCACCGAACCTGACGGCGATGGGCTCGCCGTATCTCTTCATCTTGATATGATCCGCAAGATCGATGGCGAACTGCTTGATGTATTCGCCGTCGCAGATCTTGTCGTGGTCACACTCACCCAGGTCTACTGCGATGTGAAGCCCCCACTGCTTCTCGTCGTTGTATTTCCTGATTGACTCCTCATCGGAGAGGAGGGGTCCGGAGAACGGGCTCATGCTGTACATTTCATCACCACGGGTTTGCCCCGCTGAGCATTGCATCAACGTTCCGTATTTCAAACTGACCCTGCCCCTACGGGGAAGTTGTCCCGTGAGGGACATTATGCATGCCTATGGGACTCTGACGGGTCACGATTATCCTCCCGTCCCCGACATCCGTATATATCGAATCGCCGAGTCGGGAGCAGGTCATGCTCATGGAAACCCCCATCGTATACTTCACGGACATGAACTGCAAGATCGGCGACAGCCTTCTGATGAAGACGAAACGCCTCGTGAGAGCCGCAGGGATCGAGGACATCGATATGGACCGCAAGTTCGTGGCTATCAAGATCCATTTCGGAGAGTACGGGAACCTCTCCTTCCTCAGACCCAACTACGCGAAGGTCATCGCAGACATCGTGAAGGAGAAGGGAGGGATGCCGTTCCTGACCGATTGCAACACGCTGTACGTCGGAAGGAGGAAGAACGCCCTCGAGCACATGGACACCGCCAATCTCAACGGATTCTCCCCCATGTCCACAGGCTGCCAGATCATCATCGCGGACGGTCTGAAAGGGATGGATGACGTCGAGATCCCGGTGGACGGGGAGTACGTGGAGACGGCGAAGATCGGTCGTGCGATCGCGGATGCCGATGTCATGATCACCCTGAGCCATTTCAAATGCCACGAGCAGGCCGGATTCGGAGGAGCGCTCAAGAACCTCGCCATGGGCTGCGGCTCCCGCAGAGGGAAGATGGAGATGCACTCCGCCGCCAAGCCCCTGGTGGACCAGGAGAAGTGCAGGGGATGCAGGAAGTGCATAGGATACTGCGCCATGAACGCCATCTCCATGGACGACGGCAAGGCCGAGATCTCCGAGTCCGCATGCGTCGGATGCGGCAGGTGCGTGAGCGCATGCCCCTTCGATGCCATCGAACCCATATACGACCAGAGCCCCGAGATCCTCAACGCCAAGATCGTGGAGTACGCGATGGGCGCCGTCAAGGGCAAGGAATGCTTCCACATCTCGTTCATCTGCGACGTGTCCCCGTACTGCGACTGCCACGGCGAGAACGACGTTCCCGTGATCCCCAACGTGGGCATACTCGCCTCCAAGGACCCGGTCGCCCTGGACAAGGCCTGCATAGACCTGGCCCAGAAGCAGATGATGATCCCCGGATCCAGGCTGTGGAACAACAGCCATGGGGTCAGACCCGCGGACATGTTCAAATGCATCCAGCCTTCGACGGACTGGCAGAGCACATTCGTCCATGCGGGGAAGATGGGCTTCGGAAGCTCCGAATATATCCTGAAAGAAGTGATGTGAATGGATGGAATAGCATTGGCGAACATACTGGAGACGCTGATGCTACTGGGCTTCGCTGCAGCGTGGCCCTTCAACATACTGCGCGCGTACCGCGCCAGAACCGCTCTGGGCACGAGCCTGGGCTTCATGGGCGTGATCGAATTCGCATACATCTGCGGCATGCTAAGCAAGATCGCAGCGGACAACGTCACCTACGTGTTCGCGTTCTACGTGCTGGACTTCGCACTCGTGGCGATCGCCATCGCGCTGTACTTCAGGAACAGGCGTCTCGATCGCGAGAAGGCCGGACGCTCCTGACCGCATGACGGCCCCCGCCGAGGGGGCCGCATTCCTTTCACCTTATTTTTTATATAGCGTCGAAACCTGTCGGGCGCCGATGGAAACCTTTGAGGAGTTGATTTCCGAGGCCGAGGCAGGGAACGTGCAGTCCTGCTTCGAACTAGGGCAGAGTTACGCGCTCGGCAAGGGCGTCGACGCGAACGAATCTGCCGCCTTCAGTTGGTACATCCGCGCAGCCAAAGGGGGTCACCCCGGGGCTCAGTTCGTCGTCGGCTTCTGCTACGCCAACGGCCTGACCGTCCCAGCCGACCCTGCGGAGGGCTGCATGTGGATGTTCCGGGCCGCAATGGAGGGCAACGCGGAGGCGTACGGATGGCTGTCCGACTACTACCAATCGCACGAGACGCCGAAGGACGGCGCCGTTTTCGACTACTTCAAGCAGAGGGCCGGAGAGGACGACCCGGATGCGACCTACGTGCTCGGCAGGCTCAAGGAGCTCGCCGTTGGAACCGAGTTCGATCCGGCAGGCGCCTTCGCCGACTACACCGCCGCAGCAGGCAAGGGCCACAACGCCGCCCGCTGCATGACCGCCCTGTGCATCCTCAACGGAATGGGTACATCCCGTGACAGGACCAAGGGCGCGGCGATGCTCCAGGAGGAGGCGAGCGAGGGATACGCACCCGCCGCCGTCTGCCTCGGGGACTGCTACGAGTACGGCTACGGCGTCGAGAGGGATCGCAAGAAGGCCTACGCCATCTACTACGAGCTCGCCGTCGCAGGCAACGCATCCGGGATGTACAACGTCGGACGCTGCTATATGGACGGGGTCGGAGTGGAGAAGGACGGGCCGATGGCCTACGCATGGTATTGCGCAGCCGCCGGCAGGGGATCGATCCCCGCGGTGTACGGACTCGCCAGGTGCCACATCGGCGCCGTCGGGACCGAGAAGAACCGCGAACTCGGACTCAAGCTCCTCGAGGAAGCGGCATCGTTCGGACAGACCGATGCCATGGTCATGCTGGGGCAGCTCAACGCCCGCGGGAAGCAGGTCAAGAAGAACACGCTGGTGTCCGCCGCGTGGTTCAAGAAGGCCGCCGACCTCGGGGACGGATACGCCCAGCTCGTCACCGGAGACAACTTCTCCAACGGCTCCGGCCTGAAGAGGGACAGCAAGGCCGCCATGAGATACTACCTCATGTCCGCCGCCCACGGCAACGACGTGGCATGCTTCAACGTGGGCAACGCCTACTCGCTCGGTCGCGGCGTACCCAGAAGCGACGAGCAGGCCTTCATCTGGCTCAACAGAGCCGCGGAGGACAACTACATGAAGGCCCAGTACTCGGTCGCAGAGGCCTACGCCAGGGGACGCGGCGTTTCCAAGAACTCCGCTAAATCCTTCGCTATCCACAAGAAGCTGGCCGAGAACGGCTTCGCCAAATCCCAGTACCACGTCGCGTACGGATACATGGAGGGCGAGGGAACCGAGAAGGACCCTGCCACCGCGTACAAGTGGTTCGTCAAGGGAGCCGAGAACGACGATCCCGTCTGCCTGTACTACGCCGGATACTGCTGCGAGAACGGGCTCGGAACCGAGAAGGACATGGATCAGGCCGTGACCTGGTACAGGCGCGCCGCCCAGATGGGCCACATCATGTCCCGCGAGATCGTCGAGAAGATGACCGGCGAGAAGGTCAAGATCGTGGAGAAGGAGTCGCCATTCCAGGCCTACCTCAGGTCTGCCGAGAAAGGGGACGCCGACGCCATGTTCATCGTCGGACGCTGCTACCAGGACGGCGTCGGGACCGAGAAGAACCAGGCCAAAGCCAGCGAGTGGATCGAGAAGTCCGCCGCAGCCGGCAACGCCGCCGCCAAGCGCATCGTCGCCCAGATGGGCAGGCGTTGAGAAACCCGGCGGGGGAACACCCCGCCTTTTTCATGTTTTTGAAACCCGCAAGGGTCTAAAGGGCTCTCAGAAGAGAGCGACTACGACGCCCGTCAGCAGCATGACGACGAACGCCAGGGCGGGCAGGGCATTGACGGCCCTGTCCTGGGACGACAGCTTGGGCTGTTTCGCTTCCTCGGCCATGGGCTCGAATCGAACAACCCCGTTATAGCAATTTCGACTTCTGGGTAGGGCAAGATTTCATCAACAACCGGTCGCATCACCCCCTCGTGACTGTAGGAAAGATAAGAGTGCTGTTCGTCTGCTACGGCAACATATGCCGCAGCCCGATGGGCGAATTCATCTTCAAGAAGATGGTGGACGACGAGGGGCTGTCGGACTGGTTCTTCATAGCCTCCGCCGGAACCAGCGGGGAGCACATTGGCGACTCCCCGGACCGCAGAGCGGCTTCGACGCTCGCATCCCACGGGATCTCATGTGCGGGGAAGACCTCCAGAAGGCTCCTCCGTTCGGATTTCCTCGATTACGATTACATGGTGTGCATGGACAGGATGAACATGGACTATCTGCGCCGCATGTGCCCTCCCGACCATGTCTGCGAGACAGCGATGCTCCTCGACTACGCCGGAGGCGGCGAGGTGGAGGACCCCTACTACGACGGGAACTTCGAGAAGGCCTACCGCAGCATCGGGAAGGGGTGCCGCGGACTCCTCGAACACATAGAATCCCAGCATCCGGAGCTGGTATCACGGCAGTGATCAGGGTATTCGTGTCCATCCCCGTTCCGGACACTCCGGATCTGGCGGATCTCCGCAAGACCCTGTCCGGCGCAGGCGCAAGGGCGTCCCCTGCGAACCAGACGCATCTCACCCTGAGCTTCATCGGCGATGTGGACGAATCCAAGGTCAAGAGAATAGTGGACTGCGTCCGCCGCTCCGTCGACGGGTTCACGCCGATGGAGATCACGCTGTCCGGCCTCGGTGCGTTCCCCAATGAGAGGAGACCATCGGTCATATGGACCGGAGTCAGCCCTGCGGGACCCGTCAAGGCGATGGCCGCGAAGCTGGAGAAGAACCTCACCGCCGCAGGCATCGCCCACGACGACAAGCCGTTCAAGGCCCATGTCACCATCGCGAGATGCAAGGACGCGTTCATGCCTCCCGGGATCTTCGACGGAACGCAGAGGAAGGTCTACTGCAGGTTCGAATGCGACGAGGTCCTCGTGATGAAGAGCGTCCTCTCGCCCAGCGGCGCGAAGCACTCGGTGCTCGCAAGGATCCCTCTGGGATGAGCGGGTCTACGAAACGAAGACCGTACTGTCATACTGCATGCAGCGGTTCTCCTTTTAATCCTGAGTCGTCGAAACGTCCTGCGGGTGAAAAGATACTCGCAAACGGAAGAAGAAGCGACATGGGCGGCATAGAGGGTCTCCCCCTCCAGCTCATGATCATAATACTCGTGGCGACGATGGGTACCGCCATCATCGTCGGATGGATGGGGAGCATAGAGACCCCCCAATCCATCGGAGCGGTGGATTTCGGCGACAACGTGACCGCGGAGGACGGCACCATACCGTCCTTCACCGTCACGGTCTACGATCAGGACGGGAACCGCCTCTCCGGGGCCACCGTGCTGCTGGACGGACTGAACGTCAAGAAGGACGGGAAGACGGCCTACGCGATCACCGATAAGGACGGCATCGCGACATTCTCCGATCTGACGATAGACCCGGCCGGCTCCAGCAGGGTCGGATACCTCTATGTGAACGTGGAGAAGCCCGGATACACCGCAGGGGCCGAGAACCGCGTGATGGTGATCCTGTGAGGTCGGACGCCCGCGGCATCATGGGACTGCCGTTCAAACTCGCCATCATCATGGTGGTCATCGCCGTCATGACCCCGATCGTCGCGGGCGTCACACAGGATGCCAAGGACGTCATGGACATCATGCGGCCCGAGAACGAGGCATCGGAGCTGAAGGATGCGGCATCCCGCCTCTACTACAGCAACGTAGGAAGCATCGTCACCGTAAATCTGTCGTTAGGTCCGGATGAATGCCTGATGGTGGGCGGAGAAGGAACCGAAGCCTATACCATCAGGATCGTCCGCAACGGCGAGATCGAGAAGAGGATCTACATCGACCATCCCGAATTCCCGTTCCTCGGCGGAGCGACGGCGATCTCCGGAACAGGACCTGTGAAACTGGAATGCGTATTCGAGGGCGGCATCGCGGGGGTGAGGGTGATCCCGTGATCGAGTTCACGATCTCCAGGGCGGCCCTGTGCATATGCGCCGCATGCCTCCTGACGGTCGGGCTCGCGGTCATGGATTCCGCCGAGGACAGGAACGAATCCGAGATGTGCGACGACCTCGCCGTATCCATCGCTGCGATCCTGGACAGATTCGAGAACTCGGAATCCACCGAGCTCCGTCTGCGCGGTTACGAGCTCATACCGCTCGATGGACAGATCGCCACGGTGGAAGGCAACATCGTCTCTGTGACGCACGGGACCTCCGTCTCGAAGGCCTACACGGACTATGACGGGAGCTTCACCCTGGACCGCCACTCCGAGGTGACTCTAAAGAAATCAGTCGCCGAAGGTCTCGGCGATCTTCCTGACGGCGGAGACGAACGCATCGATCTCCTCCTCGGTGTTGTAGATGTACGTGGAGGCGCGGGCGCTCCCTTCGATCCCACGGGACACGTAGAACGGATGGGCGCAGTGCATGCCCGAGCGGATCATGATGCCGCCCATGCTGTCGAGCATCATCCCGATATCGTGGGCTCCGAGACCGTCGATGTTGAACGAGAACACGCTTCCGCGCTTCGACGGGTCGGTCGGACCGACCATGTGCAGGCCCTCGAGGTCCTCGAGACCGGAGACGATGCGACGCATGAGCCTCGCATCCCATCTCTCGACCTCCTCCATACCCACCGAGGAGAGGTACTCGACGGCGGCATTGGTCCCGGCTATGCCCGCATAATCGTGGAGACCCGCCTCGAACCTCTCCGGATACGGAGCGAGCTCGACGGAATCGTATGTGGTGAGGCCGACGGTTCCTCCTCCGAGGGACAGGGGGCGGAGCCTCTTCAGGGTCTCCTCGTTGCCGTACATGACCCCCATTCCAGACGGCCCGAGCATCTTGTGTATCGACATGCAGTAGATGTCCGCACCGAGCTCCCCCAGATCGACCTTCATATGAGGGGCCGCCTGAGCGCCGTCGACGACCACGGTCGCGCCGCAATCATGGGCGATCTCCGCCACATCCTTCACGGGGACGGTGATGCCGGTGACGTTGTTCGCGTGCTGGACGGAGACGACCTTCACCTTGCGGTCCATGATGCTCTTGAACGACTCGATATCGAACGATCCGTCTTCGGCGGAACGAGTCATGCGCCTCTCGATGCCGACGGTCTCGGCGAGCCTCAGCCAAGGAACATGATTGGAGTTGTGCTCCGCATCCGTCGTGACGACCGCGTCCCCCTTCCCGAGCCCGAGCCCGTAGGCGGCGGTGTTCAACCCCTCGGTGGTGTTGCGGGTGAAGACATAGCATCCGGGGTCCTTCGTCCCGAAGAAGCGTGCAAGGGCCTCGCGGGCCTCGTCCATCATGACGGAGACACGGGTGGCCATGGAGTGGACGCTGCGGCCTCCGCATGCCGGATACTCCTCGTAGTACTCCGTTATCGCACGGATGACCTGGTCCGGTCTCAGAGCCTGACACGCGCTGTCCAGGTAGATGCCCCTGCCGTTCCTGACGGTCGGGAAGTCCTTGCGGATGGAGTCCACGTCCATGGGTTCCCCGATACGGTCACGAATAAATACAATTGGGATTGCGGGCCGCCCATCGGGTAACATTAATTATCGATTCAATCATCGCACGGGGCATGGTATCGCTGTTGACCGATGTGGGAAGCCTCCGGCTCGAGAAACCGGGCATGGTGGCCTCCGGGATCATGGACGAGACGGGCCCCTCTATGGTCCGTATGTTCAAATGCGGGTGCGGAGCGGTCGTCACGAAATCCGTGGGACTGGAGCCGAAGCCCGGACACTGCAACCCCTGCTTCACCGAGGTGACCGGCGGCTACGTCAACGCGATGGGCCTTCCCAACCCCGGGATCGAGCTCTTCAAGGATGAGATGGAGACCGCGGTCAAAGCCGGCAAGGTCGTCGGTTCGATCTACGGCGCCTCCCCCGAGGACTTCTCCGTTCTCGCAGGCAGGATGGAGGACTACGGCGCCAGCGCCGTGGAGCTGAACCTCTCCTGCCCCCACGCAAAGGGGTACGGGATGGAGGTCGGGACTGATCCCGCCATGGTACGCGCGATCGTCTCAGCGGTGAAATCCTCGGTATCGATCCCCGTATGGGCGAAGCTCACGCCGAACACCCATATCCTGCCGGACATCGGCATGGCTGTGCAGGATGCGGGAGGCGACGCGGTCGTCGCGATAAACACCCTGAAGGCGATGGTCATAGAGCCCGAGTTCGCCAGACCGCTTCTGAGCAACAGGTTCGGAGGACTCTCCGGCGCAGGCATCAAGCCCGTCGGGGTCAGAGCGATCTACGACCTGAGGAGCGTCCTCGACATCCCTCTGATCGGAGTGGGCGGGATCTCCACATGGCGCGATGCGGCCGAGTACATCATGGCCGGCGCCTGCGCTTTCCAGATCGGCAGCGCCGTCGGAACCGAGGGTCCCGAGGTGTTCGACAAGGTCAACACAGGGCTGGAGATGTTCATGAAGGAGTATGGTTACGATTCCATCTCATCGATGGTAGGTGCTGCCCATGAGTGACGTCGTCAGGATCGCCAAGGTCGTGGACGAGTGCTACGACACCAAGACATTCCAGTTCGATTGGGACGCCAAAGTGAGACCCGGTCAATTCATCATGGTCTGGGTCCCGGGCATCGACGAGATCCCCATGTCCGTCTCCGGTATCGACGGGAAGCGCAAGAGCATCACCGTCAAAGCGATCGGAGAGGCCACCAGGAGAATCCACGAGCTCAGGGAAGGAGAGCCGTTGCGCATACGCGGACCCTTCGGCAACGGGTTCGATCTCGACTGCGGGAACATGCTCATCATCGGCGGAGGAGTCGGTACCGCGGCCATCATGCCCGCGGTGAAGGCCACCGGCGCCGATACGATCATCGCCGCCCGTTCGGACAGAGACGTCATAATGGATTCCATCGCCACCGAGGCGGCCGGGAACCTGTGGATAGCCACCGATGACGGCAGTCGCGGATTCCACGGCAACGCCGTCCAGCTCATGAAGGAGAAGGCCACCGATAAGCACTACGACTGCATCCTCGCCTGCGGACCCGAGGTCATGCTCTTCTTCACGTACAAGGCATGCGAGGAGCTGGGATTGAGATGCCAACTCTCCCTGGAGCGCTACATGAAATGCGGCGCCGGGGTCTGCGGATGCTGCGTGATGGACGATTCCCGCGTGTGCAGGGACGGACCGGTCTTCGACAACGAGAAGATCTCCAAGCTCACGGAGTTCGGAGTCAGCAAGCGCGACGAGTGCGGCCGCCTGGTCCTGTTCAGGAAATGACGCAGGCCGGACACATCACGGTCACCCACGGCAGCCTCACCGTCGACGTGCCCAGGAGCCTCTTCAAAGGACCGTCCTGCGAGATCGACGAGGCCGCCGCAGATCGCTTCAAGGAGATGCTCAGGGGCAGATACCCCTGGCTCTCCGAGAGTTCGACGGACGTCCTGATGGGGAAGGCGCGCAAGGAGATGATCCGCGTCCTCGACGAGGAGACCAAGGGACGGAGCCACAGCAGGACGCTGGCCTCCGACGGGAAGCTGTCTGAGGCGATAGCCCATATGAGGCTCCATCTCGATATGGACTCTGACGATGCCGATTCCTGGTACGCGCTCGGGGACCTCCTGTGCAGGTCCGGCGATGCCGCCGAAGGATACAAGGCGCTCAACCGCGGAAGGGAGCTGGCGCTCAGGAATCAGAGAAGAGGTCGTTGATCGCATCGACGATCTCGGGCACCGTGGCGCCCCATGGGACGCGTACGACGTCTCCGTCGCGCTCATGGCCCTGCTTGACCTTGCAGCACTTCACTATCGTCTTCTCGCCCGGCCTGGTGTAATCGGCCGGACAGACGTTGATGAACGGGACGTCACGTCCGTAGAGTTCGTTGTAGATTCTGCGCGACAGATGGCATCCGATCAGGGTGACATCCTCGGAAGGCTTCGGACAGTCGTCGAGGAAGTAGAACGGGATATCGGCCTTCAGATGGGAGACCCTGCAGGGGAACATCACCGCCGGGGTCCTCACCTCGGGGATCCTGGATGCCATATCGATTATGCGCTCCTCGACCACCACGGGATGCTCCACGAATCCCGATGCTAGAGCCCTCCTGGTAAGGACCCCCAGCTTCGAAGGGGACGGAGGGACGTTGTCCACCACGACCAGCCTGACCGGCTCCAGATCCTTCACGTAGCTGATATGGGAGAACATCCCCCTGACCACCACGGCCTTTCCGGGATGCTCCGACTGAAGCTCCGCCATGGCCGGAAGATTGAGGACATCTGATTCGGGATCCTCCACGTAGACGGTGTCCTCCGGCAGGGAGACGATCTCGTGTCCCTTCAGATTCCTGAACAGACCCTTCCCTGAATCCTTCTCCAGCTGCACCACGGCGTAATCGTCTCCGCTCTTCAGGACCAGGGCCTCGGTGCGGACGTACGACCTCCAGTCGTCCATCAGCGCGTCGATGGACTCCTCGGTCAACGGGAAATCCACCTCGTGCAGAGACACGTCCTTGCAGTGCATGCCTCGTCGATTGCATCGTGGATATATAACGTGTGGACGGGAGAGCCAGCATCCCTCGGGGGTCCGGGACCGATCGGCCAACATCATCATTTTATAGAAGCAATCAATGAGGAGGCGTAGGTCGGGGTACCACAGCGGCCATGGGGTGGACTGCAGATCCATTTATGGGGGTTCGACTCCCTCCCCCGACTCCATCTTGTTCTTCGAAATCTCGATTCATCGACGTTTCCGTCTTATCAACGACTCCGAACGGATACCGGCATGGAACAGAGACCTCTCGTGCACATCCGTCCATATCTGAACAGAATCGCATCCCCTGATCATCGCAGAAGAGACGCGGACAAGCGCTCATCATCGTGAGATAAGTAACTGGAACGGTCTGCGTCCGACAGTCGACCAAGACATGCGAACGCAGACCGCTTTGAATCAGAAATAGACCTCCGGCTTCATCGAAGTCGGAGGCTTGGTTTTTCGATCTTCAGTCGTCTTCTTCCTCATCCTCGAGGTCCTCATCGTCATCGCAGTAGTACTCGATGAACTTGCGGACCAGGAACTCCCCTCCGTCCTCGCCGAAGGATTCCAGGAGGGCATCGTCCAGAACGAACATACCGAACGCCTGTCCCTCGTACATCACGTACACGGAGCATGCCAGGGGCTCGCCGTCGTAGTTCTCGTCCAGGAAGTCCTGGAAGTCGTCGTTGTGCTCCTCGATGGCATCCAGGAGGTCCTCCTCATCATCCTCGTCGAAGAGGGTTATGCAGTCCTCCCCGTCGGGATCGATGAAATAGTCGTCGAAATCCGGATAGTCGTACTGTACGAAGAGGGCCTTCGCTCCTACGACATCGGCGAACTCCATCACCGACTCGATGTCGTTGTCCCCGATCAGCGCGGGTCCGGCCAGCCACTCCAGATTCTCCTCTACCTTGAATACCGGGATGCCGGCCATCTTCCTGATGTCCTCGATTGAGGGTATTGGGCTGCTCATGATTCTGGAAACGACGGTATCCGATTTATAGTCGGCGATGAAACGTTTGAACAAGATAGCGGGAGAATACAACCGTTTCATCCAATACCTTTATAAATGGTTTATAAATAAGGCGGTACAGTGATTTGATGGCAAAGATGAACATCGAGAATGTGGTCGCATCGACATACCTCGGCCAGGAGCTCGACCTCAACAGGATCGTGGAGGCACTGGACGGCGCAGAGTACAACCCCCAGCAGTTCCCCGGTCTCGTCTACAGGCTCAAGGAGCCCAAGACAGCCACCCTGATCTTCAGGAGCGGAAAGGTCGTCTGCACCGGTGCCAAATGCCGCGACGACGTGAAGGTCGCCATCTCCAAGGTCGCAAAGGACCTCGAGAAAGCGGATGTCTTCATTACCATCGAGCCCAAGATCGAGGTGCAGAACATCGTCGCATCCTCAGATCTCGAGCAGGAGATCAACCTCAACACCGTGGCCATCACTCTCGGACTGGAGAAGGTCGAGTACGAGCCCGAGCAGTTCCCCGGTCTCGTCTACAGGCTCGACGACCCCAAGGTCGTGGTTCTGCTCTTCGGATCCGGAAAAATGGTCTGCACCGGAGCCAAGGTCCCCGAGGACGTCACCCGCGCCGTCGACAAGATCGCCGCGGAACTCAGGGCCGCCAGCCTGATGAGCTGATCCCCAGGGCGCGTAAGCGCCCCGGAAAACACCCTTACCTCACCCCTGTTCTTCATGCGTCGAATAAGGATTCCTCTTCGGAACCTCCAACGATGAATAGTCGCTCTTGGAGTCACCTTAATCTGACCCATCTGTTATTCCTATTCGTTCCGGCATTGGATAAAAATCCACCTACCTTGAGTCTGGAAACTACCCTTCCGAAAGTGGATATCCCGACTCCGAGACTCTGTGCTGCATCTTTGATGCTAGTCGTCGGGTTATCGTTCAGATATTCTAAAATTGCAACCTCTTTGTCGGTGAGTTCGGGAATCCCGGCATTGTATTGTGCAGAGACAGCCCAACCGGGAACGAATGCGAACGGTATGGTAACGGTGATGATCGTATCCCCGATTGTGATTGCACTCTTTCCATATCTTTCCACTATAGTCGGCACCCCGTGACCGCTCTGCTCCGAGTAATCAACGAGAGAGAAGATATCGAAGAGCGACCTATTGATAGGCATACTCTTCCCCGAGTAAAACTCATCTTTCGACAAGGAAAAAGGGATCCCGCCATACGACTGCACTTCGATGCGATCGTCGAATATGAAAACCGAAGGCGGTAGCATATCCTTCCAATCGTTATGAACACATGCGTTAATCCACGACTCTCTGAAGACCTCCGTATCGAAAAGATCCGTCTCTTCCCTCTCACCTTTTGATAGCTTTACCCTGGTTTCATTCATCATCGATATACTGTCCAGGACTGCCCTTACGGTTACCAACAGACATCTGTGACCGTAATCTGTTCTTTCCGACATCGATGCCTTCGTCTTTCCATTGAACCTCACGACCTGCATCGCAACATCATTCTGATCCGACATGAGATAGGCAATGAGATTGTATTCCCGCGATTCCGTCATCATCCCCCTTCCCTCGAAGTAATCCCGGGTCATCTTCGGATGCAGGTTCTTTGATTCCAGATATGCCATGTATGACGAGAAGGTCAATTCCTGGATGGGAGAACGAATCCCTCTGATGATATCGCAATTGCCACACATCATCATCTTGCGAACCAGATTTGGAGAAGCTTGTTCGTTCGAAGATACATTCCTTACATAATAGCGTCCATCGTATGAGTAGGGCGTATCCTGTCCCGTTGCAAAAACACGAATGTATTTCAGACCTTCAGGTGTCTCGAGAATCGAGATATCTGCGAGTATCTGTGGGAACACCGAGGAACGAATGTTGTTCCGAATCTTTTCGAGATGGTTCGGAGCAGGCTTCACACCGACCACCGTTCCATCATCATCCACACCGAAGTACACCGTTCCCCTGTTATGACGATTAATCATTGCCGTCAAAGACAGGATTCCTTTATCCAGTTGCCCCAGATCCTTCTTGAATTCCGTGGTTTCATTCTCCGATCCCAATTGCACCATAGCAGAGAATCGTATGAGATCAATCTACAAATAATCTCTGAATAATCTCTGAATAATCTCTGAATGACCGCAAATCCCCTTCTGTAGTTCCTTACGTGGACTCATGTAATCGATTCGGTCCGATTCTTCTACCAGTTCGGAGCGTCTGCCAGAAGCCTGATTTCAGTCTACAAAGGAGCAGATGCACACCGGATCCGCCTCATGATATCTTCTCCGGCTCCACATTCTTCTCCAGACACTGGACGCCGGACGGAAATGATAAAAAGCGGTCTGCGTTCGAGGGAGTCGAGGGAAGGGTAGACAGTAAGTCCCGTTCCGGTTCAGCACACTCTTAGAAGCCGTGCACCTCAAATATACATCAAGGACGGGCCGTCGTCAGGCCTCAGCCTGCCCACCTCACCCTCACCTCTCAGAGAAGATCACATCTCGGATACCGATTCCCTACAAACTTCACCCATGCCTGTGCGCGAATCGAATGAATCTGTCAGAGTGCCATTGAGTGGTGGTCTAACCTGTACTGTTTCTGAAAAGCACTATCAATCGAATTAAATTTAAATTTTTAAATATTGATTCGATTAAAAGAATTTATTTATAGATTCATGGCCATCTCCAATCGTGACAGGAGATGTGCTCAGAACAGGCTATCTCGATGAACTCCTGAGATTCAAGGACCAGGATGTCATAAAGGTCGTTACCGGCATGAGAAGATGCGGGAAATCCACGCTGCTGAGGCAGTTCATCGAACTGTTGAAAAATAACGGAACTCCGGATTCGAACATCCTCTACTACAACATGGAATCCATCCGGAATGACAGATACCGCGATGGAACGACCCTTTACAACGAGATCGTTGCGAAACAGGACCTCGGAAGGCTCTACATAATACTGGACGAAGTCCAGTACATCGAAAAGTGGGAGAGGATAGTCAATTCACTGAGAATCGACATCGATTGCGATATATACATCACCGGTTCGAACGCATACCTCCTCTCCACAGAGATATCCACGCTACTGACCGGTCGCAACATAGAGATCAGGGTGCTGCCACTGTCATTCAGGGAATTCTCTTCGATTCAATATGACACGGATGACAGATATGAGCTATTCCTCAGATACGTCCATCTCGGAGGGATGCCGTTCATACGGCCGGAATACGATGAGGATGCGATCTTCCAACGTCTCGACGAGATCAAATCTGACATCATCCTGAAGGATATATGCAGCCGGAAGGAGAGAATCGATTCCGTGAAAGTGAGGAAGGTGATAGACTATATGTTCTCCGAAATCGGAAATGCGATCTCGGCAGGGAACATCGCGGAGAACCTTAAGATCAGCTCCTCCACCTCCAGCGATTACCTCTCTCTTGTAACGGACTCGCTGCTATTCGACAGGGTGGAGAGGTACGACCTCAGAGGCAGGACGATACTGAAGACCGACGGGAAGTACTACTGCGCCGACATCGGCATGAGGAACACCCAGCCATTGAAGGCAGACAGGGATTCCGGGAAGATTCTGGAGAACATTGTATACCTGGAGCTCAGACGCAGAGGATACAAGGTCTATGTCGGAGCGATAAGGCAGCTGGAGATCGATTTCATCGCTCTGAAGCACGATGAGAGAAGCTACATCCAAGTCTGTCAAACGATATCGGATGAGAAGACCCGGGAAAGAGAGCTCAGGCCTTTCAGGCAATTACTGGGCAATGGAAGAAGACTGCTGGTGACGGGCGACCCCATGCCTAGAACCGAGACAGAGGAGGCTGTGATCATGAACATCATCGATTTTCTGATGGAATGACGGCACTGCCTGATTGCACCGGCCTCGGATGTCATCTAGCTGGTGATTATTTTTACATCTTCTTGAAACCGCGCAGTATCCACTGCGTTATTGATTTGAATCCGTACTTGAGGGTCTCCTTGGCATGACGGCTGTGGCTGCATACGATGGGGGCCTCGTTCTCCATGATGTATTGGACGACCTCCTGCCACGTCTTGAGATCGTCGGGGACCTCCACATACCCCTCTCCGATGTGACGCGGCGTATGTGCATCGCTTCCGGCGGTCATGGGCTTGCCGACCCTGCGCGCGAGCCTCTCCGACCTGCGGTTCGCGGCCGGAACGGAGCGTCCGTTCCTCGCCTCTATCCCATCGAAGGGGTACTTCAGGGTGTTCTCCTCCCCGAGTCCCGACCACCATCTGTACGGATGCGCCGCGAAGGCGTACCCGCCTGCTTCGTGTATGCGGTCTATCGTCTCCTGTATGGACAGATCGCGGGGTATCAGGCGGTCGATCCCCAGGGCCAGGATGTGGCCCTCCGCCGAGGAGACCTCCTCGGCGGGGATTATGATGATCCTCCCGTTGTCCTTCAGCAGGTCGTACGCCCGGAACTCGTTGTGATCGGTAACTGCGACGCAGCCGATCCCCGCGCGCTCCGCGTACTCCAGCAGCTCCTCCATGGTGGTCCTGCCATCCTTGGAGAACATCGTATGGACATGGAGATCCGCTTTCATCTGACCAATGCGCCGTCCTTGAAATCGAGGTTATCGACCGTTATGTAGCAGCCCTTACCATCGCCGAGCGGGAGCCTCTCGTCCCCGTCGATGACATAGGCCATGGCGGCAGGCGCATCCGCAGGAGCATCGTGCCCCAGGACCTTGCCGTCGATGAGCTTGCCGACTTCGATGTGGACCTTCTCGAATTGCTTGACCTCGATCCTCGAGGACGAGATATCGAGACCGCATCCAATCTGGGTTCCGTTGGGGACGTCGGCGGACGGCTTCAGCAGAAGAAGCGCATCTCCGCCCTGCTCCTCGTCATCGAGGGCCATGAGCATGCCCTCGGACTTCACTCCGCGGAACTTGGCGGGTTTGAGGTTGGAGATGATCAGAAGCCTCCTGTTCTCCATCTGCTCCCTCGGATAGAGGGGCTTGATGTTGGTGACGATCTGCCTGGGCTGCTCCTCTCCGAGATCGACCTTCAGCACGTAGAGCTTCTCGGCCTCGGGGTGGTCCCCCACCTCGACGACGGTTCCGACCCTGATATCGATCCTGCGGAAGTCCGCGAAGGGTCCTGCCGGGGCCTGCTGGTTCTGCTTGTTCTCCTGCTTCTCTTCCACTTTGACGGCCTCCTTCTTCTCGGCCTCTATCTTCTTGTAGACGGGGACGGGCTCCTGGAGCTCCTGCCCCTCCTTCATGGGTGCGAGGGCCGCGTCGAGTCCCGCGGACTCGAGGGAATCGTCGTATCCGAGGTATCCCCAGATCTTCTCCGAGGACCTGGGGAGGAACGGCCACATCATGACGCACAGCGCCTTGACTATGCGGAAGGCCTCGTTCATGGTGGCTCCGCAGGCATCCCTGTCCTCCTTGATGAGGGCCCAGGGCTTGACCGAGTCGAAGTACCTGTTCCCGTAGCGGGCTAACTCCATAACAGCCTTGATGGCCCTCTTGAAGTCGCATACGGACATCAGCTCCCTGTACTCGTCAAGGGTCTTCTCGATCTCCGCAACGGTCTCGGGACTGGTCTCCCCCGCCGGAATCGAACCGAAGTTCTTCTTGGTGAAGCTCAGGCACCTGTGGTAGTAGTTGCCGAGCGTCGCGACCAGGTCGTTGTTGATCTTCGTGTCCAGGTCGTCCCATGTGAACTCGGTGTCGTGGGTGTCCGGCATGTTGATCGACAGGTAGAACCTGATCGAATCCGCATCGTACCTGGACAGCACGCTGGGGATGTCGATCGCCCCTCCGTTGCTACGGCTCTTGGAGAGCTTCCCGCCGTTAATCATCAGATACTCGTTGGCGGGGATGTCGTAGGGGAGGTCGAGTCCGCCTTCTCCCATGAGGATGGCGGGCCAGATGATCGAATGGAACGGGATGTTGTCCTTTCCGATGAAGTAGTAGTGCTTCGCCTCCGGATCCTTCCAGAACGCCTCCCAGTAATCGGGCTTGCCGATCATCCTGGAGTACTCGATGGATGCGCTGAGATAGCCGATGACCGCCTCGAACCAGACGTAGATCACCTTGTCGTCCCAGCCTTCGACCGGGATGGGGACGCCCCAGGACATATCGCGGGTGATGGCCCTGTCGTTGAGACCGTCCTCCAGCCAGTTCTTGGTGAACGCCTTGACGTTGGCCCTCCAGTAGTCCTTGTCCTCGAGATATCTGAGGAGGGGCTCCCTGAAGGCGCTGAGCTTGAGGAAGAAGTGCTCGGTGTTCCTTATCTCGGGCTCGGATCCGCACAGGGTGCAGTACGGTTTGAGCAGGTCGCCGGTCTCGAAGGTGGTTCCGCAGGCGTCGCACTGATCGCTGCGGGTCTTCTCCGCTCCGCACTTGGGGCATACGCCCTCCACGTAGCGGTCCGGAAGGAACCTGGCGCATTTCGGGCAGTAGTACTGATCGGTCCCCTTGGTGTAGATGTAGCCGTGGTCGCGGAGGTCGAGGAAGAGCTTCTGCGTGATCTCGATATGGGTCTGACAGTGGGTCTTGTTGAAGAGACTGTACTCGATCCCCATGTCCTCGATGGCCTTCTTGTTGATCTGATGGTACTTCTCGGCGTACTGCTCCGGAGTCATCCCCGCCTTCTCGGCCGAGATGGTGATGGGGGTTCCGTGCATGTCGGATCCTCCGACCATGAGGACCTCGTTCCCGATGAGACGGTTGTACCTGCTGAACAGATCCGCCGGCAGAAGCGAGCCGGCGACATGACCCAGATGGATCGTGCCGTTCGCATACGGCCAAGCCACGTTGACTACGATCTTCGACATTGTAAACGGGCATCCCCAGAGCGGACACGACATTTATAATCACGCCTGCGCGCGAGACTCAAGCACCGGGGACGGCGTCCGAAGGAGCCTCCCTCGCTATCACGCGGCGGAGGACGATCCATGCATGCATACCCATGAGGACACCTCCGAGGATCTCCACGAGGGCCATGGCCCAGAACATCGAACCCAGGGTGCCGAACGCCACCAGGGCGATGTAGAATGATGCGCAGAGGAGCAGGTTCCGGAGCAGCGAGTTGAGCATGGCGCCGGTGGCCCTGTCGAGGGCCTGCAGCAGGGACGAACCCGTGTACACCATGGTCATCACAGGCAGGCACAATGCGAACAGCCTGAACAGGTCCGCCATGTCCCCGTTCAGATATGCCAGATCGTCCGAGCGGGTGAAGGCGTCGGCCATGAAGCCGGCCGATAGCGCCATGACCGCCCCCATCCCCGCGGTCCACAGGAACGAGCTCACCACGGTGTATCTGAAGGCGTCCTGTATCATGTCGAAGCGCTTCATCCCGTATTCCGCGGAGCATACCGCGACCATGGCTCCGCCCATGGCCTGTGCCACCACCATGATGATGTAGGCCACCCTCCAACCAGTCGAATAGATGCCGACCGCGTCCGTCCCTCCGCATTGGATGACCAGCAGGTTCAGGACCACGTTGAAGATGTACATCACCGACAGTTCCAGCGCCTCCGGGGCGCCCACTGACAGGACGCTGCGGCACAGCCTGTGGTCGTAGCGCAGACTGGAACGGGACAGGGTGACGTACATGTGCTTCCCGCGGAGGTACCAGTACGCCGCCATGGCGCAGGACACTGCGAAGGAAATCGATGTGGCCCATGCGGCTCCAGCGACACCCATCCCCATCCCGTAGATCATTATCGGATCGAGGATTATGTTGACCAGCGCACCGACGATCTGGATCGCCATGGAGCGTCTCGCAGCGCCTTCTCCGCGCAGCATCCCCGACATGATCCCGCTGAGGATGATGAAGAAGGTGCAGATGTAGATCGGATAGGCGTACTCGAGGCACTCCCCGATCATATCCCCGGCGCCCATCAGCAGCAACGACGGCTCGGCCGTCAGAAGGAGTATCGGAGTCAGTATCAATCCGACCACGAATGCCAGAAGAACGCCCTGCCCCGCCGAGCCGCGGGCATCCCCGCTGTTCTTCATCCCTATGTTCCTGGCTATGGCGGCAGACACTCCGATTCCGAGGCCGTTCCCAATCCCGATCAGCACCGAATAGATCGGATACACCAGACCCAGCGCCGCCAGGGCATCCCCGCCGAGGTCGGCGACCCAGATGCTGTCGACGATGTTGTTGAGCTGCTGGAAGAGGAGGGCGACTCCGATCGGGATCGCCAGGGCTACTATGCCCTTGCGCTGATTCCCCAGAAGGGTTCTCGTTCCCGATGTCTCGGCCTCCATCCCCATCCCTGCCACTGCTACCCCCGAACCCGTACATCTACCTAGCGGGGGCTTCCGGGTCCACCCCCACTTACCTATAAATAAAGGCACCCGATCGCAACGGCCATGCGGATAGCGGCGGTTCTGAACGACAGATGCCAAAACAAGAAATGCAACCAGGAGTGCGCCAAGTTCTGCCCCCTGAACAGGACGGGAGTGGAATGCGTCACGTTCGGCGAGAAGGGGAAGCCGATCATATCGGAGACCCTCTGCCAGGGATGCGGCATCTGCGTGAACAAATGCCAGTTCGATGCCGTCAAGATCATCGGTCTCGCCGACGAGCTGAAGACCGACCTGATGCACCAGTACGGCCTGAACTCGTTCCGCCTGTACCGCCTTCCGGTGCCGAAGAAGGGACTCGTCACGGGCATCCTCGGACCGAACGGTATCGGAAAGACCACCGCCATCAAGATCCTGTGCGGCATCGAGATCCCCAACCTCGGACGCTACGAGAACCCTCCTTCAAAGGAGGAGGTCCTCGCGAGCTTCGCCGGGACCGAGCTGCACGACTACCTGGAGAACCTGTACGCCGGCAAGATCAAGACCGCCATGAAGCCGCAGTACGTCGACAAGCTCCCTCAGGCATCCAAGGGCGTCGTCAGAGACCTGCTGTCCAGGGTCCAGGAGCGCATGACCATCGACCAGGCCGCCGAGATGTTCGAGCTGACGGAGGTCCTCGACAGGGAGCTGGACAAGCTGTCCGGCGGAGAGCTGCAGAGGGTCGCCATGGCCGCGACCATGATGAAGGACGCCGACGTCTACTTCTTCGACGAGCCCACATCGTACCTCGATATCTATCAGAGGGTCAAGATGGCCCGCCTCATCAAGGACCTGAGCGTCGAGAAGCAGGTCATGGTCATCGAGCACGACCTGGCCATCCTGGATTTCCTTGCCGACAACGTCAACGTCGTCTACGGTTCCGAGGGGGCTTACGGAGTATTCACCCTCGCCAGACAGGTGAGGACCGCCATCAACGTCTATCTGGACGGATACCTGCCCGAGGAGAACATCAGATTCAGGGACAGGCCCATCGAGTTCGAGGCCTCCCCGCCCCGCGGCGACTGGCAGACCGCCGACCTGATCTCCTTCAAGAGCCTGAAGAAGGACTTCGGGGAATTCGAGCTGGACATCACAGGCGGATCGGTCAAGATCGGGGAATCCGTCGGAATCGTCGGACCGAACGCCACAGGAAAGACCACCCTGGTCAAGATGCTCGCCGGGATCATCAAGCCCGATGAAGGCGAGATCGACAACAAGGTCAAGGTCTCGTACAAGCCCCAGTACATCTCCGCCGATTTCGACGGCACCGTCAGGGACCTGCTGTTCGCCAAGGCCTACGACACCGTCAACACCAGCTTCTTCAGTGGAGAGGTCATCGAACCCCTGGGGGTCAAGTACCTGATGGACAAGAGCGTTTCCAAGCTCTCCGGAGGAGAGCTGCAGCGCGTGGCCATCACCCTGTGCCTCGCCACCGAGGCGGACATCTACCTGTTCGACGAGCCATCCGCGTACCTCGACTCGAACCAGAGGATGAATGCCGCGAAGACGATCAGGCGCATGATGGAGAAATCCGGACGCAGCGCCATGGTCGTCGACCACGACATCTACTTCCTCGACATGGTCTCCGATTCGATGATGGTCTTCGGAGGAGAACCGGGACACCACGGCATCGGAGAGGGTCCGTTCGAAATGCGCGACGGAATGAACAAGTTCCTCTCCGCGGTCGATATCACCTTCCGCAGGGATGCCGACACGCACCGCCCCAGGATCAACAAGCCCGAATCCAGGCTGGACAGGGAGCAGAAATCCAAGGGCGAATACTACTACGCCAGCAACTGAACGGATCGGTGGCGGGCATCGCGTCCGCCATCGGATCCCATCTTCTGAGAAAATACGGAAAGGTGCCGGGGGATCGCCCCGGCTTTTGATCGAGATCACTCGACGGGGTTCTTGGGCTTCCTTCCCCTCTTGGCAGGGGTCTTGGCGACAGGCTTCTCCTCTGCGGGAGCAGTAGCGGCCGCCTTGGGCTTCCTTCCCCTCTTGGCGGGGGTCTTCGCAGGCTCCTCGACCTTGGCAGCCTCGGCGACGACGGTCGCGTTCTTGGGCTTCCTTCCCCTCTTCGCGTGGGGCTTGGCGTTGACGTCGGGCTTGAAGCAGAGGAACCAGTCGAGGCACCTGATGCCCTCCTCCTTGGTCTCCACGCGCTCTTTCGCGGTGCCGCAGGATCCGGGAGCGGGCATGATGACGTCGTCTCCGGGCTTCCAGTTGGCGGGCGTGGCGCAGTTCTGGGCGTCGGCGGTCTGAAGGGCGATGATGACCCTCTTGATCTCCTCGAAGTTCCTTCCGAGGGACTGGGGGTAGTAGATCATCGCACGGATCTTGCCCTTGGGGTCGATGAAGAAGACGGAGCGGACCGCCTGAGTGGTGGAGACGTTGGGCTGGATCATTCCGTATTTCTTTGCGATCTCCATGCTGATGTCGTCGATGACAGGGAAGGTGACCTCGGGCTTCCTGATTCCCTTCCAGCTCATGGTCTGGATCTTCCTGAGCCATGCGATGTGGGAGTAGAGGGAGTCGACGGAGAGTCCGATGAGCTCCGTGTTGAGCGCCTTGAAATCGTCGATCATGGACGCGAAGGTCATGAACTCGGTGGTGCACACGGGGGTGAAGTCGGCGGGGTGGGAGAACAGGATTACCCATTTCCCTTTGTAGTCGGCAGGGAAGTGGATCTCTCCCTGGGTGGTGTTCGCGCGGAAGGAAGGAGCATCATCGTTGATGAGAGGCATCCTCTGACAGCATTCTACGTTATCGTCCATTTAGAATCCTCGTGTTCCCGAATGTGTTGATTGTAAATATTATTTATCGCTAGAAATGTAAAAACCATCCATTTTTCACACTCCACTCATCCAATAATTCCGGTTTTTCAACGGTTATCCTAAGATTCTGAGAGCAGATGAGACGGGAATGTATAATAAGGATTTTTTTGTAAATAATTTGTATTTCTAGGAATCGAAAATATTATTGAAATTAGTCATCCAGTACGGTTAGTTCATTTGTATTGATCGGTATTTCACACTAGGATTCTATCATCGAAAACAACGATTCTTACAATCGTAGTGATATTCTATATCACGGCATGTCAGCCATCTTCAGACTCGTTTCATCGCCTGGGAGGCAGCTCCTAACCCGGATGCATCCGCCCATCGAACCGGGATATTCGACAGGACGAATCGGAGCGTCAGACATCCACATATTAATAGGACAAGCCGAATCCTCACGCGATGGGAAGAGCGGACACGCATCTCCATACGGAATATTCCGGATTCCAGAAGCTCGGAGTCATCAAATTCCCCGAGTCGGTGGTCCAGCCCGATAAGCAGGTGGACAAGGCCCGCGAAAACGGCATGGACGTGGTCTGCATAACCGATCACGACGAGACTCACGGCGCTTTCCTGGCCGAGAGATATGCTCGTCAGAAATACGACGACATCGAGGTCGTCGTAGGCGAGGAGGTCACCACCGCCGACGGAGAGATCATCGGATTGTTCCTCACCGAGAGGATCCCCGACATGCTGTCCGTGGAGGAGACCATAGACATCATCCGCGAACAGGGCGGACTCGTCATCGCACCCCACCCGTTCAGCTTCCATGTACCCGGCCTGAAGGAACGCATCCTTGACCTGGACATCGACGGATTCGAGGTCATCAACGGAGGACATCCCGACAAGTACACCAACATGTTCGCCAGACTGGTCATGGACCGCTATCCCGGCAGATGGGCGGAGACCTCCGGCAGCGACGCGCATTCGATGTACACCACGGGCTACAACTGGACCGAATTCCCCGGTACGACTGCAGAAGACTTCAGGAAGGCCATCCTCGACAAGACCACGAAGGCCTGCGGACAGGCAGCTCCAGTATTCGGACAGGTCCAATGGAGCGTCGATGTGGTCCTCGGCGGGCAGCGCATGCTCTACAGCTCACTCAAGGGCAAGCTCAGGGGCGTGCCCGAGGACCATCTCATAGAGAAGATCAACAGCATCAGCGACCTGAAGAAGGCGACGGGGATCTTCGCCGGGATGCTCTACGTCGTGCCCCCCATATCGTTCATCGCCACAGTTCTGAGCACATCGTTCCTGAAGAAAGGGGCGGAGAGGATGACCGCCGGGATCCCGGAGAGGATGAAGGCGATCGACGACATCATCAAGGAGGTCGACGCCAACGGCGGTCCGGGGAAGCATCGTCCCGCATACCTCAACGAGGTCAAGGACAATCCCCTCGCGGCATATCAGGGGCTTCCGTTCAACCTCCCGTTCAAGGTCGGACGCAACAAGTGATTTCTCCGACCCTGTTGATTCCTACACATGGACAAGGCGTACAGGATCTCGGTGAACATACCCGTCGGGATGGAGCAGGAGTTCATGGATTCCGTCAACGAGGTCATGGAACCGCTGTATCCCGGGTACGACCGCTGCTTCTGCTGGTGGATCGTCCACGGGACATGGAGGCCGTTGGATGGATCCGACCCGTATCAGGGCAGGATCGGCGAGATCGAGGAGGCGGATGAGATCCGCATCGAATTCGCGGTACGCGAGAACGATCTCGAAAATGTGATAGAGAGGATATCCGGGATCCATCCTTACGAGGAACCTGCGATAGATGTGATCCCGATGATACCCTGGAAGAGCCTCATCGGCTCTTCTTGAGATTGAAGATGTTGTCGAAGGACCTCTGCATGCGGTGGATCTTCAGACTCTGCTTGCGCAGATCCCTCTCGGCCTCGTCGATGAGACCCATCTCGGCATACCTGTCGAGGACCTCGTAGGCGCCGTCGTAATCGCCCTCCACTCCGACCAGGATGTCTATGAGCCTGTTCCTGCAGGACAGCTTCTGAGGCACACCCCCGTTCTCCTCGACGATCCTTCCGGAGACGATCGGATAAAGGTCGAGATTCCTGCAGCACATCGCCTTGGCCGTCTCGTACTCATCCGCTCCGAAGAGGCCCTCGATATAGAGCTCCGTGGTCTTGAAGCGGTCATAATCCGAGAGCTCCATGCCGTCCAGGAAACTTCCGGCCGTCACCGCGAGCTTGTAGTTGTGGTCCTCCACCGCGCGGACAATGAGATCGCTGAGAAGCGCCACTCCCGATGATGTATCGATCCCATCTAGGTATCTGCGGGTTCTCACGCGGTCCTGGGAGGTGAGTCCGGAATACCAATCATCCAGACCCGCCTCGGAAATCTGACTGGGGATCTCGTCGGCCATGCCACCTCATCCATTCGCCTGGTTATAAGTGCTCGTCCTCGCGGTGCTCCACGATCACGTAACGGTGAGGCACATGGGTCTCCGTGGTGCACAGCACATCGGCGTTCCACTCGATGGCGCGTTCGAAGTCGCAGATCCTGTAGAGGCAGTTCCTCGAGCAGTACCTGCAGTGGTACGGCATGCAGGGGACAGGATTGACCGAGATCTCGACCGAATCCCCGTACTTGGACTGGATGGCCTCGACCAGCTCGTTGTTCTCCAGACTCTGCTCCTCAACCGTCATCCTGCGTGGCAGGACGACCTTCATGTCGACGAAGATCTTCGAACCGTATTTGATCAGACGGAGGTTGTACACGTCGATCCAATCGTCGTGGCGGTACTCCTTCACAGTCTCGGTGACCTCCTTCAGCAGAGGCTGGTCCGCGGCGTCCATGATCTCGTCGATGGACCTCTTGATGACCCCTATACCGGTGACCAGGATGATCACACCGAATACGGCGGCGATGGAGGAATCCAGCCATCTGGCGTCGTATCCCATCGTCTGTGCGACGTAGACGACCACCAGTCCGATGAGGATCCCCACGGACGAGTACGTGTCCGAGCACAGATGCTTCCCGCTGGCTACCAATGCGGGAGAGCGGTTCTTGTTCCCCTTCCTTATGGCGGCGCGCCCCACTGCGAAGTTGGCAAGGGCTGCCAGGAAGATGAGGACCATACCGATGTTGAGCTGATCGGAGATGTCCCCGGGATTGATGAACGAATCCACGGTCTCGTAGAGGATGATTATACCGGCGGTGATGATCATGGCGCCCTCGATCGCCGAGGATATCACCTCGATCTTGCCATGACCGAAGGGATGGCCCTTGTCGGCCGGCTGCGCCGACAGATAGAGCGCGTAGATCCCTATGCAGGCGGCGACGACATTGACGATGGACTCGGTGGCATCGGTGAAGATGGCGACGGAACCGGTCAGCCAATAGGCCAGGTATTTGATGAACAGCAGCGTGAAACCGAGGACCACGACGATCTTCTGGAATTCGAAGTTGTCGTCCGCCACTTTTGACATATCTACCGCTAATCAAGCTGTAGATTTAGGCGTTTTGAGATAAGATTTCCTAAATCTATCACAATCAGGATACATACCGTGGGAATAGGGCCATTTAGATGAAGCTATCAATTCTTAGGATGTCTTATATATCCCTGGATGCACCATCCGAATCGACCCTGGTGCCCTTGCCTCTGAGCATGGATACGACAGCACCCACGATGCACATGACGAGGCAGATGCCGAACGACAGATGGATGACATCCACGAACAGGCCGTAGTTCTCCGGCACCAGTTCGTCGGATCCGCCCATGACCAGGGTGATGAACATCATGGCGACCCCCATGCTCACCATCATGCCGGTCTGACGCATGACCGCGACGACTCCCGATGCTTCGCTGGTCTCATCCCTCCCGACAGACCCCATGATGACGGATGTGTTGGGGGACGAGAACATCCCGGTTCCGGTACCCAGAACGACCATCGTAGCCACCACGAGAGGAAGATCCAGCTCCGTTCCGTAGAACAGGAACATGGAAACACCGACCGCGGTCAGAGCCATCCCGGCAGTGGGCAGTATGCGCTTGTCCGACACCCTGTCGGAGAGCCTGCCGAAGTACGTCGTCAGAACCGCCTGGACCCCTGCCTGCACGAGCATGAGCAACCCCGCCTGCGTGGCCGTGAGCGCGCCTATGCTCTGAAGATAGAGGGCCATGAAATAGGCGATCGAATAGGAGGCGGCGTAGTTGAGGAAGGCCGCCAGGCACGAACCCGAGAACACACGGCTCTTGAACAGGCGGACGTTCAACAGATAATCTGGCGTCCTGAGCTGCCATATGACGAAGACGGCGATGAACACTATGCCCGCGACGAGCGAAGCGAACGCCCATGCCTGCGGCATGTTCATGACTCCGCACATGGCGGCGACTATCCCGATCGCATACAGGATGGAACCGCGGAGATCGAATCCGCGACCCTGCTCCGGCCTGATCTCGTGACGGAACAGGGACATGCAGGCGATGGCACCGACCGAGAGCGGGATGATCAGCAGGAAGAGCGCATGCCATCCTATAACGTCGTTGAGCGTTCCGCCGAGAGGCGGACCGGCAGCCAGTCCGAAATACACGCACATGGTCTGCATCCCGATGGCGCCTCCGCGGTTGACTGTATACACGTCGGTGATCAGGGATATGCTCGTGGAGGTCGATGCTGCAGCACCGGCCCCCATCAGGACCCTGCATGCGATGAGCCACCAGAAGGACGGCGAGAAGACCGCCAGGATGCTGGCGAACAGGATGAGCGCCACACCTATGATGAACATCCGCTTCTTGCCCACGATGTCCGCCGCCTTGGACAGCGGGACCATGAACACGACGGATGACAGGAGGAAGGCCGTGTTGACGTACCCCAGCATATGGGATCCCACGGCGAACTCCTCGCCGATGCCCACCAGCGAGAGGTTCATCATGGTGCTCAGTAGAGGGGTGACGAATCCTGAGAGGCAGCATGCCAGCAGGACCAGCTTCATCTCCCTGCCTGTGTAGCCTCCCTCCATCCCGAATCACCCCTTCAGGCACCGGTTGCGGCGGACTTGAATCTGCCGTCCCTGGCGCAGTACGATGTGAAAAGGATCCCGACGATAAGAGCGAGCACACCCATGATCGCGAAGAGAGCGGGGATGCTGCCATCGACCATGGACAGCAGCGGGACGCTGATCAGCGAGATCGCGAACTGTCCGAAGTTCAGGAACGTGGAGTATCCTCCCATGATCTTCCCGGATGTTGTGGATGTCGCCTGTCCGGCCAGGGTGTTGGAGACCGCAGGGCAGATCATTCCGATGGCCACTCCTACCAGGATCATCATCGTCAGAGCGGTGATGACGGTCGGGGAGAGGATCAGCAGGACCATCCCGACCCCCATGATGAGGAATCCGAGGCCCATGATGAAGAACGGCCTGATGACGGAGACGATCCTCCTGTACATCAGGGATACGACGGAATTCGTGACGCCGTGGACCCCCAGGAACAATCCGACCATCGATGCGGACACGTATCCGGGGAGCTCCGGATCCTCCAGGAACGTGGGGATCCTCGTGGGAAGAAGGAAGGACATCGTCTGGCAGACGAAGATGGCTCCGTAGCATACTGCGATGAGCCTCTTATCGGCCAGACGGACGGGCTCGTGCATGACCGCGTCCGAATCGACAGGCGACTCGTGCGCGGGCTCCCTCATCGACAGGATGCACAGGAGCATGATGGGTATGCCTATGAGATAGACCAGGAACGGCTCATGCCAGCTGAATGCGGCCAGGGACCCTCCGGTGTACTCCAGGAGCAGGACCCCCACTCCCATCGCTGCGGACTGATAACTCAGCACCTTGATCCTGGCCGCTCCGGTAAAGTACTCGGCCATCAGAGCGGTGACGGCCGCGGATATCCCCGCGATGCCGACTCCGACGATGAACCTCATGACGAGGATCGCATCGAGATCCTCCAGGAAGAAGCTGGCCGCACCGCAGACCGTGAAGACCATCAGCGAGACGACCAGGGTCCTGACCTTCCCGAACCTGTCGGCCAGGCTCCCGACGGCGAATCCGGTCAACCCGACCGCGAGGGAGGGCAGGGTGATTATCAGAGATACGGCGAAATCCCTGTCGGGGAAGGCGGCATGGATCAACGGGAGCGCGGGAGCGACCGCGGCGCCTCCCATGAGCATCAGCATGGAGACCAGGAGCATCGACAGCAAGGTCAGCCTGGTCGGTACGAATGCACCCTTGTCGGTACCATTCATAGTCGCGCGAATGTGACCTTATTTATATAACCGCGGATGGGACCGGGACGTTTATTTAAGATATCCTGCGCATCGCCCACACATGAACTCAGCCCCCAAGATCCCAGAGATAGCCGAGAGGATCCGCGCCCTCCGGGACATGTGCGGTTTCACCGAGGCGGAGATGGCCGAGGCCACGGGGATCTCCGAAGAGGAGTACGCCCGCCTCGAGTCGGGCACCGAGGACTTCGGATTCACATTCCTATACAAATGCGCCGACAAGCTCGGCGTGGACATGATAGAGATCATAACGGGAAGCAACCCCCGTCTGACGGACTTCTCCATCGTCAGATCCGGAGAAGGGCTTCCGATCAAGAGACGCGAGGGCTTCACGTACTACCACCTGGCGCCCACGTTCAAGAACAAGATCTCCGAGCCTTTCCTGGTCCACGCCCCGTTCCTCCCCGAGGAGCAGAACAAGGAGATCGCCCTCTCGCACCACGAGGGGCAGGAGTACGACTATATCATCTCCGGAACCCTCCGCTTCTCCCATGAGGGGAGGGTCGTGGACATCGGTCCGGGAGACTCCCTCTACTACGATTCGGGCAAGGGTCACGGCATGATCGCCACCTCCAGGGAAGGGTGCACGTTCCTTGCCATTGTCATGAGGAAGGGTGATGAGGATTGATCGGCCTCTGGAAGGAATATCTCCGCACAGAGAAGGATGCCGAGGGCAGGACGGTCAAGGCGCATATCGACGTCCCGCCGGGATTCAACTTCGGATACGACGTAGTGGACAGGATAGCCGAGGCGGAGCCCGACAGAAGGGCCCTTCAATGGTGCAACGTGGCCGGCGACGAGCGCATGCTCACATTCGGCGAGATCAAGAGGATGTCCGACAAGACGGCCAACTACCTCACGTCGATGGGCATCCGCAAGGGCGACTACGTCCTCGTGGTGGTGAAGCACAGCATCCAGTTCTGGTACCTCTCGGTGGCGCTCCATAAGATGGGGGCCATCATGGTTCCGGCCACCTTCATGCTGAGGAAGCACGACATCGAGTACCGTGTCAACGCGGCGATGATCAAGGCCTGCGTGTGCACCGGGACCTGCGACATCGCGGAACAGGTGGACATCTCGGAGAACATCCCCTCGCTGGAGCTCAAGTTCATGGTCAACGGCGAGAGGGAGGGATGGGTAGACTTCGACGCGGGCGTGGAGGCCGCACCGGAGGAATGGACCAGGGTCCCGAACAGCTCCAAAGACACCATGCTGATGTACTTCACATCGGGGACCGCAGGGGATCCGAAGATGGTCCTCCACGATTACTCGTACCCTCTGGGCCACATCCTGACGGCCATGAACTGGTACTGCGTGGACCCCGACGGACTGCACTTCACGATCGCCGACACGGGATGGATCAAATGCGCCTGGGGGAAGCTGTACGCCCCCTGGATGCTGGAGGCCGGGATCTTCGTCTACGAGTTCGACAAGTTCGAACCGTCCGATATCATGGACAAAATAGAGAGGTACAGGATCACCACCCTCTGCAGCCCGCCCACCATGTTCAGGATGTTCCTGAACGCCGGGGTCGAAGGTCACGACCTGTCCTCCCTCACCCATACCGGCATCGCTGGGGAGGCGCTCAGCCCCAACACATACGACATGTGGCTGGAGAAGACCGGCCTGAAGCTCATGGAGGCGTTCGGACAGACAGAGACGCCCCCGATAGTCGGGACCTGGAAGGGTTACGAACCGAAACCGGGGTCAATGGGCATTCCGTCGCCCCTGTTCGACGTCGACCTCGTCGACGAGAACGGCGACAGCGTCCCTCCCGGTGTCGATGGGGAGATCATCGTCAGGGTGGCCCCCAGGGAGCCTGGGATCACCGTAGGATACCTGAAGAACGAGAAGGGCAACAGGGAGCTGCTGGAGGAGCACGTCCACCACACGGGCGACGTCGCCTGGAAGGACGAGGACGGCTACTTCTGGTATGTCGGAAGGAACGATGACATCATCAAATCCTCCGGGTACAGGATCAGCCCATTCGAGATCGAGAGCGTGCTGATGCATCACCCCGCGGTCCTCGAGTGCGCCATAACGGGCGTCCCCGATCCGGTGAGAGGACAGCTTGTCAAAGCGACCATCGTCCTCCGTCAGGGATACGAGGGCGACGATGCCCTCGCCAAGGAGCTGCAGAACTACGTCAAGAAGGGTACGGCCCCGTACAAGTACCCCAGGGCGATCGAGTTCGTCGCATCACTTCCCAAGTCCACCTCGGGGAAGATCATGAGGCGCAGCATCAGGGCCCAGAACCATCTTCAGAAGGACTGAAGCACCCTTCATCGAAACACGGCCATGCACGCACGAGTGTGTGCATGGCCCTTCCTCCGATCGTTCTGAATGATCAGATTAGATAGTCCGCCCAGACCTGTTGGATGTCGTTGCCGCTGTACCACTCATCGAATGCCATCCCGGACTGCGCCACCGTCCTTCCGAGAAGAACCACCGCCTCCGGGATCCTGTCCTCGGCGATGGCTCCGATCGAATGACCGAACCTCTCCTTCCCTTGGAGGCCGCAGCCGTCTATCGTCACCGCGAATGAAGGAACGGAGCCGCCGTCGACCGTCCTCGTCGCTCCCTGGAGGCCGATGACCCCGACCTGATGGCAGCCGCAGCTCGATACGCATCCGGATATGCGGAATCTCGGCAGCGCATCCGCGGGGATTCCGGCGGTTCTCACCGCATCGATCATCCTCTCCAGAAGCCCAGATGAATCGCGCAGACCCTGCTGGCAGATCGAGGAACCGATGCAGGACACGGATGTCTCGAACAGGGTATCGGCACCCCCCTCGGTAGCATCGGACACGCGGACGGCCTCGGAACCCGAGAGATCGGTTATGTAGATCGCGGAGTCGGGGGAGATCCTGAGCTCGGCCCCTTGGATATCCGCGATGGCGTCCCTGATCCTCTTCAGAGCATCGAGGGAGGGGTTTCCGCCCACCGGACGGTATGCGACATAGTAGAGGCCGTCCTGCTTCTGCCTGAAGATGCGCTTCATGCCTGAGGGAACCTCCTCATACGGCTTGACGGGATGACCGACGGGCGCAGGATGGACATCCATGCCACCCTTCTCCAGAAGAGCATCGAGATGCCTCCTGTACTCTGAGATGTAGGCCTCGTCCCCGAGCTCGTCCCTCATATACCTGGTCCTCGCCCTCGCACGGTTCTCGTAGTTGCCGTGCTCCATGAAGTTGTCGACCATCGCACGCACATGATACAGGATCTCGGATGGATCCACCGCCTCCGCGACCTGCACACCGATCTTCGGATTGCTTCCCAATCCTCCGGCGGACCAGACGTCGAAGAGCCCGTCGGGCCTGGCGACGAATCCGAGGTCCCTAAACGTCGCATGGGTCTCGTTCCTGTTGGAACTGGAGAACGTGACCTTCAGCTTCCGGGGCAGTTTCACCTCAGTCATGATATCCAGGAGGTATTCCTCGGCGGCCTTGGCATAAGGGTAGACGTCGAAGTACTCGCCGGGCTCCACCCCGGAGAGGGATGTTGCCGAGACATTGCGGGGATTGTCCCCTCCTCCGCCCTGGGTGTTGATACCGTGGTCGAGAGCATCGGACATCATCTCCGCCACCTGGTCGCCTGTCAGATCGTGGACCTGCACGGTCTCGCAGGTGGTCGTATGGATCCTTTCGGCGCCGTATCTCTCGCAGGAACGTATCACGAAGTCCAGCTTGTCCTTGTCCATGCGACCCCCGCACATGCGGAGTCTGATCATGGCCCTCTCGCCGCCCTTATGGGCGTAACTGCCGAATCCTCCGGAGATGCCTTTGAACTCCTTGGCACCCATCTCGCCTGCGAAGAACCTGTGCTCCGCATCCACGAACACGGGGATGCGGTTCCTGAAGAATCCGACGTCTTTCATCACGGTTCGGATGGACATCGTCCGATATACGCCTGGCGGGTGCGATACCCGTTCTTTATAAACCCGCTAGCCGTCATATCTTTCCGAGGCATATGATCAACAAGGAGGCTGACGCCAGAAGGCGCCTGGGCCTGGTCCAGGTGTACACCGGCAACGGGAAGGGGAAGACCACGGCTGCATTCGGCCTGGCGATGAGGGCTGCCGGGAACGGCCTGAAGGTCATCATAATACAGTTCCTGAAGCCCGATGGGGACTACGGCGAGCAGATATCCGCCCGCAGGCTCGAGATAGAGCTCCTCCCTGTGGGAAGGGACCACATGCACGGTCTTAAGACCAACGAGGAGACCGAAGGGGAGCTGACCGCCGAGGGCATGAGGCTCGCGACAGAGGCCCTGACCTCTGGGAAGTACGACCTGGTCGTGCTCGATGAGCTGAACAACTCCATGAGATTCGAACTCGTAACAGCCCAGGAGGTCATCGCCATGCTGGAGAAGCGTACTCCGGAGACGGAGGTCGTCCTCACAGGACGCGGAGCCCCCGAAGAGATAATCGAATACGCGGACCTCGTCACCGAGATGAAACTGATCAAGCATCCCATGGACCGCGGCATCCCTGCAAGAAGAGGGATCGAGTACTGACCATCGCGATTATTTTATCTGAGTGCCATAATCGAGGGGCTCAATGTCGGTCTACAACAGCATCACAGAGACGATAGGCGACACTCCGATCATTCGCCTGAACAGGATGGTTCCCCCCGGAGCCCATATCTATGTGAAATCGGAGAGGTGCAACCCCGGAGGATCCATCAAGGACAGACCGGCCCTATCGATGATCGATGATGCGGTTGCCCGCGGCCTCCTGAAGGAGGGCGGGACCATCGTCGAGCCGACATCCGGGAACATGGGGATCTCCCTCGCCATGATCGCCGCCGCCCGCGGATACCACGCGGTCATCGTGATGCCCGACTCCATGACACGCGAGCGCATCTCGCTCATGAAGGCGTACGGAGCCGAGATCGTCCTCTCCCCCGGAGCGAACGGGATGCAGGGCGCCGTGGAGCTCGCGGAATCCATCGCCAAAGAGCGCGGGGGATTCCTCTGCGGGCAGTTCGACAATCCCGCCAACGCCGCCGCCCACCGTACGACCACAGGAAGGGAGATCCTGAGGGACATCCCCGACATCGACCTGGTCTACGCCGGATTCGGGACCGGGGGCACCGCCTCCGGGATCGCACGCGCGTTCATCGATGCCGGTTCGAAGGCGAAGGTCATCGGCATCGAACCCGATGAGAGCCCTCTCGTGACCGGCGGAAGGAGCGGCCCCCACAGGATCCAGGGCATAGGAGCCAACTTCGTGCCCGGCAACCTGGACGAATCCATCCTCGGAGGCGTCGAGACCGTCAAAGGAGAGGATGCCGTCAGGACCGCCGTGGAGCTCGCAAGGAAGGAGGGCATCTTCGCAGGGATCTCCTCCGGCGCCAACGTCTTCGCCGCGATCCGCGAGGCCGAGAAGCATCCCGAGAAGAAGATACTGGCCATCCTCCCCGACGGCGGGGAGAAGTACATGAGCCTCGGCATTTACGAGTGATAGGATGCCAGTCAAGATCCCGAACGACCTTCCGGCCGCCTCCGTCCTGGAGTCGGAGAACATATTCGTCATGACGGAGACCAGAGCGGACACGCAGGACATCCGTCCCTTGGACATCCTGGTCGTCAACCTCATGCCCACCAAGGTCGAGACGGAGACGCAGATCCTCAGATGCCTGAGCAACAGCCCTCTGCAGACGAACATCGAGTTCCTGCAGATGGCCACCCACAATTCCAAGCACGTCTCGCACGAGTACCTCGACCGCTTCTACACAACGTTCGACAAGGTCAGGAACCGCAAGTTCGACGGTGTGATCATCACTGGCGCACCTGTCGAGAACATCCCGTACGAGGAGGTCGACTACTGGACCGAATTGTGCGAGATCATGGACTGGACCCTGACCAACTCCTGCTCCACGCTGTACATCTGCTGGGGATCCCAGGCCGGCCTATACCACCACTACGGGATCCCCAAGTACCCTCTGGAATCGAAGGTCTCCGGGATCTTCGAGCACCGCGTGATCGCCATGAACGAACCGATCATGAGGGGATTCGACGACAGGTTCTTCATGCCGCAGTCCCGCCACACGGAAGTCAGGGCGGGCGACATCATCGCCAACCCGCACCTGCACATCATCGCCGACTCGCCCGAGACCGGCGTCGGCATCGTCGTATCGGAGAGGAACGAGGTATTCATCACAGGACACTTCGAATACGACCGCGGAACCCTCGCCTACGAGTACGAGAGGGATATGAAGGCTGGGAAGAACCCCCACGTGCCGGACCACTACTTCGAGGACGACGATCCATGCAAGGATCCGATCGTCAGGTGGAGATGCCACGCGACCATGTTCTTCACGAACTGGCTGAACTACTGCGTCTATCAGGAGACGCCCTTCGACAAGGAAAGGATCGGATCCTGATCCCACGAAGAAGGAAACTCAGCGTCACTGCGTGACGACCCTGGGGTTCACCAGCTTGCCCACGATGGCATCGCGGACGAACGGATTGAGCCCCGAAACATCCTCCCCCCCATCCAATATGGCCTGGATGGACGAGGATATGTGGCCGAAGACCTCGCGGAAGATCCTGCACGAGTCCCCTCCGTTGTTCTCCAGCCCGCATTCGTGATATGCATCCATGCTGCATCCGCCGTTGCAATAGCGGTAGACCTCGCATGATGCGCATTTCTCCCTGCGGGCGACGGATCCCGCCAGGATGCGTCTGAATCCCTCCGATGAGAAGGCCTCCGATAGAGCGGAGATCTCGTTGACATTGCCCATCCTGAACTCCTCGGGGCACGCCTTGGCGCACGGATAGATGGAACCGTCGGGATTCACGCAGATCCACTTCGTCAGACAGGACGTGTGGGCGCAATCGGACGGGGTCGGATCTCCCAGATAATTGAGTACATAGAGGTAGTGAGGTACCAGCGGGATCTTCGAATCGGCGTCGTGGAGCCACTCGTCGAAGGCTTCGATGCTCCCTCTGATGTAGTCGTCGGGATCCGGAACCGTGTTCCCGCAACAGGCGCAACCCGCCGGGATCACGGGGGACAACGACAGATTGGTCCCTCTGTCCCTGAAGAACCGATAGAGCTCCTTCTGCTTCAGAGCGGTCTCCGCGGAGATCGTGGAGCTCACGGAGTATCTGTTGTCCTTATCGGAGAGCATCGAGACCGCCTTCTCGGGATCCAGCTCCCTGAGGATGCCGTTGTACGGCCCCTCCCAGGACACTCCGACGTTGATCGCCTTCTCGCGGCAATAGGCCATGAAACGGCGATTGAGCAGGGTGCCGTTGGTCTGGATGGTGTTCCCGACACGGAACGTGTTCTTCCCGAAATGCTTCTCCTCCAGTTCCATGACGGATTTGTAGAAAGACATCGGGAGGGTCATGGGCTCCCCGCCGTGCCATATGAACCAGGCGGACTGATACTCGTTGGAGACCATCTCGAACAGCCTGTCGAGGGTCTCGAGAGAAATATTCCCGGGGATGCGCTCCCCGGGTGTATGATAGCAGTGGCTGCAGCTCTCGTTGCAGTAAAGGGTCGGCTTGATGACGACCGAGATGTACGGCTTCATGGCCGGCCTTCGCCGGTTCAGAACGGCCAGTACATCCAGACGCCGTTGAATCCGTTGGTCACGTAGCAGCAGCAGGCGCAGCAGACCACGACAGTTCCGACGACGCACGCGTGCCATCCCATGGAGTTGCAGTAGCCGTTGTCGCCGCAGCAGCAGTAGTCGCACTTGGAGTCTCCGCCGTGATCCTCATCCGCGGCCTTGTCGAAACGCTCGTTGTGGGTGTGGTCGCTGGGAAGGCCCTCCATCGCGAACGCGATGAACGCCGACGGGGACTGGCTCTCGTACAGTGCTGTCAGTTTGTCTACGGATTCGGATTCGTATGCCATATCGATTACCCCTACCACTGCTGGCTAGGTATGCGACGGAACCTTTAGGGCTATTTAATGATTGTTCGGACCCCGAATCCTGGTGCCAGTACACCCGAGAGATGTTGCCGCGGCATGCGCCATTTTATACGGAACCCCCGATTCAACCGGCATGTTCGGATACACGGTCCCCTCCTACGGCAGACTGTCCCCATCGGACAACATGCTGTACCGCAGATACTACTGCGAAGGGTGCCACCAGCTCAGGGACGGATTCGGTCTGACCGGGGCTCTGACCGTGAACTACGACATGACGTTCAACACTATCCTCCTCAACGGTCTCATCGGAGAATGCCTGGAATTCGAAGGGACCAAGCGCAGGATCTGCGTCCTAGAACCGCACAAGGCCGATTCCGAGCTCATGCGCAGGATGGCCGCCTACACCCTCATACTGACCAGATGGGAGCTCTACGATGACGAGACCGACCTGCCCTCGGTCAAGACGAAGTTCATCTCGCTCACCCTGAATCGCGCAATCGAAAGGGCAGTATCGGAGTTCTCCGAATACGACAAGATGGTCGGGAAGAGCTTCGAGACCCTCCGCTCCCTCGAACTCGACGGGTGCAGGGATGCGGTCATGATGGGCAGGACCTTCGGAAAGGGGCTCGTCGGACCGCTGAAGGACATAGCCGGCGACAGCTACTCCGAGTCCCTGGGGGAGATCTTCGAGCATCTGACGACAGCAGTCTACATCATGGATGCCATAGACGACCTGGACGACGATTACATGGACGGGACCTACAACCCACTGCTCCCCGAATCGGGATACATCAATGCCAGGAGGTACATCGATTCCAACATCTATTCTCTGTCCTCCATGGTCAACGGCGTCGTCGGCGACCTCCAGAGATCGTATCTCGCGGTGAGACCGGATATGAAGGGCAACGTCTCGCTGTGCGACAACGTGGTCTACTACGGGATACCCGAATCGGCCAAGAAGGTCATCGTCGGAGAAGCCAAGGCCAAGGCGAGCATCAAGAACATCCTGTCCAATAGAAAGGACAGGACATCGGAATGATCCGGCGGGATCGAAGTCCGAACAGACGTCCAGGGAATCCCTCTCCCCGCCGTGCAGCCTGCACGATCCGGACGACCACATGTTGCAGTTCCCGCAGCATCCGGGACGATATCTGGGACATCCGTCGTCCGGGCCCTTCGGCGAGGAATCCGGAACACAGACCCATAGACTGTCCGCGTGTCTGCAGAGCCTGCAGGTGCGGCACTTCCCGTAGCTCTCGTCCATGGACTCTCCATCCACCGGCACGGATATCATTGTTGCGGAATCCGACCTCGACGATGCTTTATACCACACCCGGATACGAATGGACATGGCCATAAGACTGGCTTACATGGGCATCCCGGGCTCCAATTCCGAACAGGCAGCCGTAGAGCTCGCCAGCGCCATGGGATGGCTATCGCGCACCCTCATCCCCAAGGAGGACTCCAGGAACACCATCGCGGCCCTCGACAGCAGAGAAGCGGATTACGGAGTGGTGGCCTCCAGCAACATCACGGCCGGCCCCGTCATCGAGACGGAGGAGGCGCTCAGAGGAAGGGACGACATCGAGACGCTCCGCGCACTCTGGCTCCCCATCCACCACTGCGTCTTCGCTCTCGGACCCGACTGCGGGATCAAGCATGTCGCATCCCATATCCAGGCCCTCCTTCAGACGAGGGACCACCTGTCCGAGCTGTTCCCCGATGCCGACAGGATCGAGGTGTCCGACACGGCCGTGGCCGCGGAGATGCTCTCCGACGGAAGGCTGACCGAGGACATCGCCGTCGTATGCAGGCGCAATGCCGGCGAGATGTTCGGCCTCTCGATGCTCTACGAGAACATCGAGGACCTCGAGGGCAACATGACCGAGTTCAAGCTCCTGAGGCTGAAGAGATGATCTCCGAACAGATCGAAGAGGACGCCCGCAGACTGGATGACATACTCGCCGACCTCAACAAGGAGATCCTGAACCGCAGGAAGGCCCGGGACGAGTTCCATGAGAAGGCCGCGCTCCTCGCCGACAAGAGGGACAAGCTCCAGAAGAAAGCCAGGACGCTCTCGGCGGAAGCCGCCGTCTACAAGGAGCGGAGGGACGATGCGAACATCACCGCCCGCGAGTGCAGGGCCAAGCGCGACGAGTGGAACGACCGTGTGGCCAGGATGCGCGCATCCGGGGGGCTCGGAGACATCGGTGAAGCCAAGATGCAGGCCAACCAGTGGCACCAGAAGGCCGAGAAGGCATCCCGCACGTCGGACACCGCCCACGAGAAGATGCATCAGCTCTACGAGGAGGCGGACAGACTCCGCGCGGAGGCGCAGATATGCCATCAGCAATACCTCGATTGCAAGAAGGCCGCCGATATCGAGCACACGAAGTACATCGAGGCCGTCAGACGCATCGACACCGTGAAGAACAGCCTTCCCGAGTGATCAGATCACTTCGATCTGCAATCCGGCGAGGACGTCTAGCGTCTCCTCGCCAAGCTTGTCGTCGTATGATGCTACGCAATCCCGGCGGACAGAGATCCTCGCCTGAGGATTGGCGGTACGGGCGATCACCGCGTTGGCCAGGACGCATATGTTCGTCGCCACCCCGCAGAGCTCGATCTCATCGTAATCCCCCAGGATCCCGAACAGATCGGCGCATCC
>ERZ773194.609-NODE-609-length-45654-cov-4.418847_pt1 | contig 45654 bp, 36 predicted proteins | sample MGYA00511240_ERZ773194 | MGnify/ENA primary metagenome ERZ773194 (study PRJEB29015, sample SAMEA2737774) | human gut metagenome | biome: human gut; feature: human-associated habitat; material: faeces | place: China | collected 2012 ... | reverse complement strand
AAGCCCAAGAATCCCGTCCCCTGAGCCTATAGTACCGTAGTTTGTGATTCCTTTAGTTCACAGAATGCATAAACGAATACTTGCCCACTGAAGTGGGCCACCTGTCTGTCGAGACGATCTCTACCAACGGCAGGCGTCTGAGGCAGATCGCCACGATCTTCAACCAGCTGAAGGCCGAGGGAAAGGTCAGCACAGACAATCCCCGGAAGATAACCGCCCAGGACATCGACGTGTTCGTCGGATACAGGCGTCAGACCGTCAAGGCATCCACCGTCAACAAGGATCTCAGCATCCTGATCAAGATGCTGATGTACTTCGACAACGACGCCGTCCTCAAGTTCAAGATCAAGTATCCTGCGCATTATCCCAAGCGGTACAAGAAGCGCGGAGCTTCGCTGGAAGAGGAGAAGGTCCAGGTGATTTTTGACAGGGCCTCTAAGATCAATGTCGGGAACTGGGAGCTCATGGAGGCGTACGGGCTGGTTTGTCTATCCATAAGCACAGGGTTCAGACCCAAGGAGCTCCGCATGCTCTCGTTCCGCAATGTGAACAAGACGGAGCACGGCTATGAGATCCTCGCCGAGCATGTCAAGGGGGAAGGAACATACGGCAACGCCCGTTGGGTCCCCGTTCATCCGGACGGTACCGCAGCCTTCGAGAAGTATCTCGAGGCCAGGAGGATCCGTCTGGGGAGGGCCGGGAAGTCCGAGGATGCCCTCTTCCCTCCGATCAAGCACAACGGCGGATACATCTCGTACGGGAGGATCCGCACGCTGAAGAGCATGGTCGAGGACGATCTCGAGATGAAGTTTGACTACAGGAAGTGCAGGCGCACTTTCGGTCAGAGGGCGATCGACGAGGGCCAGAGCATGCACGACGTATCCCTGGTCATGGGGCATGCGACCACCGCCACGACTCAGAAGGATTACTGCGACAAGGACGAGCACAACGCGGCCCGCGACATGCAGAAATTCTGGTCCGGCAAAGGGGCAATAGAGGAGCAGTGATGAATCCACCTGCGTTCGAACCTACCCTTAGATTCGAGCGCACTTTTCAATATTGGAGGCGCTAAAGGCCTCGAAACGCCGAAACAATAGAATTTTTTCAGAAGATCTGGATAAGTAAGTGGCGGGCCTGAAGGGATTCGAACCCTTGGCCGTCCGATTAAGAGTCGGACGCTCTACCTAGCTGAGCTACAGGCCCACGAATCCTGTTGATATCCTGCTTATACATAAATGTATGCATTGCTGGATTCGTTGGCATCGGAATCTTCATCCCGATTCCGTCTTCCGCGGTCGGCCATGCACCCTTGTTCCCGACGGAATCGGCAAACCAATAAATGCAGATGGCGGGATACCTCGGGAGATGTCCAAGTTGAAGGTAAGGGATCTGATGACGACACAGGTCGTCACGCTGAAGGCAGACGAGACCGTCAAGAAGGCCGTGCTGAAGCTCGCTCTCGACAACATCTCCGGAGCGCCTGTCGTCGACAACAGGAACCACCTTCTGGGCATTCTGAGCGAGAACGACATCCTCCACATGATCATGGCCTACCAGATCAAGCTGGATAGGGAGAACTCGGACTCGGTCATGCTCACCTACTCCATGGATTCCTCCAGCGAACCCGACGAGAGGCTCAGGATGATCTCCGAGGAGATCTCCAACAAGCCCGTTTCCGAGATCATGACCCGCACCGTCCTGACCACATCTCCCGATGCATCCATCATGGAGGTCCTCAGGTCCATGATCGACATGGAGGTCAACCGCCTCCCGGTTCTGGAGAAGGGCGTCGTGGTGGGCATCATTACCCGCGGCGACATCATCTTCGCTCTTTACAAGAGGAAGGTCTGAGGCGCACCCGGATGTTGGAGGTACACGTACTGGCAAGCGGGAGCGACGGCAACTGCACCGTCATCGAGAGCGATGGCGAGGCCATAATGATTGACGCCGGCATCAGCTGCAGGAAGATCCTGAAGCAGATGGAGCAGGAGGGCGTCGACAAGGAATGCATCAAGGCCATCCTCCTCACCCACGAGCACAGCGACCACGTGAGCGGAGCCGGCGCCACGGCGAGGAAGCTGGGCGTCCCGATTATGTGCAACCAGCCGACCTTCAACGAGCTGAGCCTCGGGAACGTGGATTTCGTGCCGTTCGATCCCTCGAGGAGCTTCGATGTGGGACAGTTCCATGTGACCCCTCTGCCGACGATGCACAACGCCGTCCAGCCCAATGCGTTCTTCACCGAGGTCGATGATAAGAAGGTTCTGCTGGCGACCGATACGGGGACATTCACGTTCCCGATAATGGAGGCTCTCAAGCAGGCGGATATCGCCGTCGTCGAGGCCAACTACGACAATATGATGCTCATCGATGGCCCTTATCCTCCGGCGCTGAAGAAGCTGATCGGCAGCGATCGCGGGCACATGTGCAACGTGGACACCGCCATGGCCATCAGGAGGACGATGACGGATGCCCGCAGGCAGCTGTTCCTCGCCCACCTGAGCAGGACCAACAACGAGCCTGACATCGCCAGGGAGACGGTAGCCGAGATCACCGGGATAAAGAGGATGACGATCGACTGCCTCGAGTTCCTGGGCGATTCGAGGACGCTCAGGGCGTAGGCCTGATCGCAGCGGCCTTCTCGGTATTGATGAGGACATCGGCCAGAACCTTCGGCAGCGTGACCACGTCCTCCCTCGTGAGACTGTAGTCCCGGTCCGGACCCGCGAATTCGGGCAGGTCCTCCAGGATCCTTATCAGAACGGGCGTCAGCTCGGGATTCTCGGCATCCGCCGTCGCTGGAGGCTCCTCATGGACGATCGGGGTCTCATGCACCGGTTCCTCGGGAATCGGCTCCTCCATCGGAGGCTCGGGCTCCATCGCATCGTCCTGCTGATCGAAGGGTTCGTCGAACGCCTCGTCGAACATCTCCTCTATCGGAGGCTCCTCCGCGGGAGGGATCTCAGTGACGGGGGCCGGTGCGGGTTCCTCGGGAACGGGTTCCGGTTCGGGATCGATCTCCACCGGGGTCTCCGCGACAGGGGGCTCGTCGATCCTGGTGGGTACGACGGTGCGCTTCCCTCTGAGGCGGTCGATCTCCGATAGCTGGCCCTTGGTGAGCTCCAGCACCCTGTCGTAGTACTCGTGCTCCTCGTCGGTGAGGCAGTCGAGCACGTTGCGGGCGCCTTCGGCACCGCGGATGGCCATCGACGCGATCTTCCTGGTGCGGAGCACCATGATGTCCTTGCAGAGCCTCTCGGCCTTCTTGCGGCGCTGCTCGGCGCCTTCGGTCATGACCGAGTCGGGATCCAGGGACATCTGCCTGTCGTACTCCTTGCGGAGGGTCAGAAGGAGGTTCGCCATGGCTCTGAAGAGGTCCTTGCGGGGCTGCGTCAGCGACGCGCTCTTCATCTCGACCCTGTACAGCTCCGACAGCTCGTCGAATGTCATGGGTCCCACGGCAGCGCTCATCGTCAGCCCATGTCCCGTTCGATAGATAACGCCTTCCATACGGCCGTCAGGTTGATTGCTCTGCACCGTATCGCCCCCTGCATGAAGGTATCCGACGTCTGCAGGGCCGGCGACGGCTTCGTCGATGTGGACATATCGGTGTCTCCGAGGTCCAACCGCCCGGGTCCGGACGGATACGACGAATGGAGGCGCAGGCTGATCCTGCGCGTGTCCGCTCCTCCCCTCGACGGCAGGGCCAACAAGGAGGTCTGCCAGTACTTCTCCGGGCTCACCGGCTCCAAGGCCGAGGTCACGGCGGGCCAGACATCCAGGCAGAAGACCGTCCGCATGACCGGGGATCCGAAGTGCATAATGTCCTCGTTGGAGGCAGTGGATGGACGATGCCGAGAGGCTCGAGGCGATCGAGGAGGCCCTCGACAGGCTGAGGAGGCTCTCCTCCGACCACGTGATTCTGGTGGAGGGATCGAAGGACATCTCCGCACTGGAGGCTGTCGGCGTGACCGGCGACATGTTCTGCGTCCAGAGCGGTGGAGGCCCCGTCAGGGCGGCCGAGTACGCATGGAGGAGGAAGCGTCCGGCGGTCATCATGACCGACTGGGATGGAAGAGGCGGCAATCTCGCGGGGACGCTCGCCGACAACCTGGATTCCCTCGGGGTCAGGTGGGACGGCTCCGTGAGGCGCGACCTGTCCGCCCTGTGCCGCCCGTTCTGCAAGGACGTGGAGTCCCTGGATTCGGTGGTCTCGCTGCTGGCGACGCGCGCACAAACTACCTTTTTATCGGAGAGGGCCTACGGAGACGGGATGGGCGCATTCATCGTCATCGAGGGCATAGACGGTTCGGGGAAGACCACGGTCTGCAGGTCCGTCGCGGAGTCCCTCCGCAGGGAGGGTTACGACGTGGAGGTCACTGCGGAGCCCACCCATGACGGGATCGGGGCGTTCATCCGCTCGGGTTCGGCGGGGCGCATATCGCAGAGGGCGGAGTCCCTTCTTTTCACCGCCGACCGTTACGAGCATACGGCATCCATCGCGAAGGCCGTGTCGGAGGGGAGGGTCGTGCTCTGCGACCGCTATTACGCCTCCACATTGGCGTATCAATCCGCCAAGCTCGACGGCGATTCCGCCGACATGGGCTGGCTCAAAGGGCTCTGCGAGCCCTTCGTCGGGGTGCCCGACAAGGTGATCCTCCTCGATATGGATCCGAACGCGTCCATGGGACGCGTGGGGGTCCGCGGCGAGGAGGAGAGCAAATTCGAGAAGCTGTGCTTCCAGGAGCAGGTCAGGAAGGCCTATCTGGCCCTGGCCGGGGAGTACGGATACGAGGTGGTGGACGCCTCGCGCTCCGCAGAGGACGTGGCGGAAGACGTCCTGAGGATCGTCAAGGAGGTTCTGTGAATGCATCCGTCGGAGGAGATCTATTGCGAGAAGAGCACCAAACTCAGGGGCAAGACCGTGGTCGTCGGCATCACCGGCAGCATCGCCGCGGTGGAGTGCTTCGGGACCATCAGGGAGCTCATAAGGCACGGCGCCGACGTCCAGGTCGTCATGACCAGGGAGGCCCAGAAGCTGGTCACACCCGATTCGCTGGAGTTCGCCTGCGGGCACAAGCCCGTCACGGACCTCACGGGCGGGACCGAGCACGTCACCATGATGGCCGCCCGTTCGGCGGATCTGCTTCTGATCTATCCCGCCACGGCCAACACCGTGTCCAAGATCGCCAACGGCATCGACGATACGCCGGTGACCTCGTTCGCCACCGTCGCCCTGGGATCCGGGATCCCGGTCGCCATCGCCCCCGCGATGCACGATTCGATGTACAGGAACCCCGCCGTGAAGGCGAATCTGGAGAAGCTCGATTCCTGGGGCGTCAGATTCATCGGGCCCCGCATAGACGGACCGAGGGCCAAGGTCGCCTCCAGGGAGGAGGTCGTCGCATGGGTGTTCAAGATGCTCTCGAGGAACTACCTCCAGGGCAAGCGCCTGCTGGTCATCGGAGGCAGGAGCGAGGAGCCCATCGATTCCATGAGGATCATCACCAACCGTTCCTCCGGGACCATGGCCGTGGAACTGGCCAAACGCGCCTTCGAAAGGGGTGCGGACGTCGAGATGTGGATGGGCGGGTGCAGCGTCCCGCTGCCCGATTACATTCCCACCCGTCGCTTCGCGACCGTCGAGGATCTCGTGGGCATGATGGACGACATCGATCACGATGCGGTCCTGGTGCCCGCGGCGCTCGCGGACTTCTCCCCCAAGGAGGCCGCCGAGGGCAAGATCTCCAGCGACAGCGGGTTCGAGCTCGATCTCAACCCCGTCCCCAAGGTTCTCCCGCTGATCCGCGAGAAATGTCCGCTGGTGGTCGGATTCAAGGCCGAGTCCGGCCTCTCCGAGCAGCAGCTCACCGATCGGGCCAGGTCCCGTCTGGACAAGTACGACCTGGCCGCGGTGGTGGCCAACGACATCGATGTGGTCGGCAGGACCACGTCGTCCTCCATTCTGGTGACGAAGGACGATGCCAAGGCGATCACCGGAACGAAGGCCGAGATCTCAGACGCGATTCTCGACTTCTGCATGAAGAAGCTCTGAACATGGTCACGGCATTTTGTCCCGGGCACGTATCGTGCATCTTCCAGCCGATTTCGTCCTACGACGTCATGTGCTCGGGATCCCGGGGGGTCGGGATCCGTCTGAACCTGGGTTCCAGGGCGACCGTCGAGCCCAGGGACGACAGCACGGTCAACATCTGGCTGGACGGCCTCCAATCCATAGCGCATGTCACAAGGAAGGCCGCGGAGGACCTGGCGCCCGGGATGGGCCTGGATATTCATATCGAGAACGACCTTCCCGTGAGCCAGGGATTCGGCATGAGCGCATCTGGCGCGATAGCCGCATCGCTGTGCATCGCGGAGATGACTGGGCAGTCGCGCACCCGTGCATTCGCGGCGGCCCATGCCGCAGAGGTCATGTGCGGAGGCGGTCTCGGCGATGTCAGCGCCATAGTGGCAGGAAGGGACGTGCCGATCAGGATGGTGGCGGGATTCCCGCCTCACGGAACCGTGGTGAGCGCGGACTTCTCGTTTCCCCGGCTGACCCTGGTGGTCCTCGGTCCGAAGATGGAGACCGATTCCGTCATCGGCAACACCCGCAAGGTGGACGTCATCCACGAGGCATCAGCCTCTACGTTGGAGGGGTTCCTGGACGATCCGACATACGACAACCTGTTCGCGATGTCGAACAGATTCTCATCCGAGTCGGGGCTGGAGAGCCCCGCGATCAGGAGGGTCATATCCGGCCTGAACTCCAAGGGCTTCAATGCAGGCATGTGCATGCTCGGCAACAGCGTCTTCACCGACGCTCCGGAGGAGGCCGTGTGGGCCCTTTTGGGAAGGGGTCACGCCCGCACGTTCGCCTGCTCCTCCAGCTCCAAGGAGATAATCGTCAACCGCGGGCGCCGGCGATCACTCGTACAGGGTGAACAGGACGTCGTCGCCGCCCACGTCGAAGAGTCCGATGCGGGCGCCGCAGTCGAGCCATGCATGGGCGTAGTTCACGGCAGCGAAGGCCGTGACGTAGTCCCCGCACTCCTTGAAGTGCTTGGCATCGGCGTAGTAGCAGTTCGCCATCTCGAGGAAGCTGTCCGCGAGGCGTCTGTTGTACGATTTCTCAGGCGCCGCGATCTCGATCTTGGCAAGAGCCCTCGCGGTTATGTCGAGGTACTTCTCCATGCGCTCGTCGGTGACGACGTCCTTCTTCTCTGTCATGCACGGTCGATTGCTCTGCTGGTAGAGGAAACAATCGGTCGCCAGCACCCGATTCCGACCGTTCGTTTTTTCCTCCGGCACGTCGTAATAACTGCTGGAGGGCGCTGGAACGCATCATTGGCGGTCCTGCGCCGCAATCGAAAGGAGGGTTATCATGAGGGTAGGTTTGGGATTGGATACGGGCGGCACCTTCACCGATGCGGTCATAATGGATCTGGACGGGACGGAGGTCCTATGCAAGGCGAAGGCGCCGACGACCCGCGAGGACCTCTGCATAGAGATCAGGGAGGCCATAGGAAAGATGGACCCCGGTCTCCTGGAGCAGGTCGGAGTCGTATCCCTCTCATCGACCCTGGCCACGAACTCGATCGTCGAAGGGAAGGGCGCCAGGGTGGCGCTCGTCTGCATGGGAGGGGATTACGAGAGCTCCTATCCCGCCGATTTCAGGATCAGGGTGGCCGGAGCCCACGATATACGTGGGGAAGAGACCGAGCCTCTCGACGAGGCGACGGTGGAGGGGTTCCTGGAATCCATGCGCGGACGCATCGACAGCGTCGCCATCGCAGGCTACCTGTCGGTAAGGAATCCGGAGCACGAGGACCGTGTCAGAGGCATGGTCAGGAGGATCCTCGGCATCCCGGCGGTCTGCGGGCACGATCTGTCGTCGGACCTCCTGGCCTATGCGGCCTAGATACGAAGAATATCTCTGGGCACACAACGATGACGTTGCTCCGGACTCCGCATAGGCAGGAAGTTCTGTTCGGATGCCTCCATTTCCATCAGATTTATATGGATGGATGATATGTCCACAATGGGCACGGGTCTCTTGGTGGTTAATGCTTCAAACCGATTCCTGCTTTCCCGGACTTCGCGTTCGGACATCCCCGTGTCCTCCTCCTTTACGGGGCTCCGGCCCCGAGCCACTCTCTTATGGGCGCCGCTCTCGCATCCTCTTAAGAACAGGTACGCGTTACACGCGGTCATGATAATCGTAGGCGGTTCATCCTCGAGAGACCTGGCCAAGGAGCTGGCGGGTATCTTGGGATGCACCTATATCCAGGCTGCTTCCACGAAATTCCCCGATGGGGAGTGCTACACGAGGATCGACGCCGAATCCCTCGATGACGACGTCGTCATCGTCCAGAACACCTATCCCAACGACAATCTGGTCGAGATGTTCCTGCTCCAGGACGCCGTCCGCAGGCTGGGAGCGAAGAAGGTCACCCTCGTCATCCCCTACTTCGGATACGCCAGGCAGGACCGTGTCTTCAAGCCCGGCGAGCCCGAGTCTGCCAAGGTCATGTGCAGGCACCTGAACATGGATTGCGACGCGGTCATCACCATCGATATCCACAAGGAGGCCGTTCTCGACTACTTCACCTGCGCCCACAGGGACCTGAAGGCGGCCCCGGTCATAGCCGACTACTTCAAGGACAAGAAGATCGACCTGGTCCTCTCCCCCGATATAGGCGCCGCAGGACGCGCAAAGGATGTCGGAGAGAGGATGGGCGTTCCCTACGACCACCTGGAGAAGACCCGTCTCTCCGGAGTCGAGGTCAGGATCGCCCCCGCCAAGTTCGACGCCACCGGCAAGAACGTGCTCATCGTGGACGATATGATCTCCACCGGAGGAACCATCGTGGCCGCCGCTTCCGCCCTCAGGGAGGCAGGCGCTCAGTCGGTCTCCGTCGCATGCACCCACGGCGTCTTTGTCAACAACGCCATCGAGAAGCTCACCGGCTCCGCGCTCTCCGCGGTGCTCTGCTGCAACACCCTGGAGAACCAGGTGTCGCACATCTCCGTCGCCGGTCTCATCGCCGACGCCCTGAAGGAATGATACAATGTCCATGAAAGAGGATGATTTCGCCGATTGGTACCTCGACATCGTCGAGAAGGCCAACCTCTGCGACAAGAGATACCCCATCAAGGGGATGAACGTCTGGACGCCCTACGGCTGGAAGATCATGAGGCAGATCGACGGCTACATCAGGCAGGAGTTCGACGCCACAGACCATGATGAGGTATGCTTCCCCCTGCTGATCCCGGAGACCGAGTTCGCCAAGGAGAAGGACCACATCAAGGGATTCGACGAGGAGGTCTACTGGGTCACCCACGCCGGCCTCAACGAGCTCGATGTCAGACTGGTCGTCAGGCCCACCTCTGAGACCGCCATGTACCCCATGTTCTCCCTATGGGTCAGGTCCCACCAGGACCTTCCGCTGAAGACGTACCAGATCGTCAACACCTTCAGGTACGAGACCAAGCAGACCCGTCCGTTCATCAGGGTCAGGGAGATCCACTTCTTCGAGTCGCACACCTGCCACGTGTCCGAGGAGGATGCGCAGCTCCAGGTGGAGGAGGACATCCAGATCCTCGAGAGGGTAGCCAGGGCCATTTGCCTCCCGTACATGCTCTGCATACGCACGGAGTGGGACAAGTTCCCCGGAGCGCACTACACCGTCGGAATCGACACCTCCATGCCCAACGGCAGGACCCTCCAGATGGGTTCCATCCACCATTACCGTACCAACTTCTCCATTCCCTACAACATCACCTACGAGGACGAGAACGGGGAGCACAAGTACGTCCACCAGACCACCTTCGGCATGAGTGAGCGTCTCGTCGGAGCCCTCATCGGAGTCCACGGAGACGACCAGGGTCTCGTCATGCCTCCCGGAATCGCTCCCTTCCAGTGCGTTCTGATCCCGATCTTCAAGAAGGACAACGCCGAAGAGGTCAAGAAGGCCTCCGAGGCCCTCGTGAAGGTCCTGAGGGACGGCGGCATCAGGGTCAAGCTGGACGACAGCGACGCCCGCCCCGGAGCCAAGTACTTCGAGTGGGAGATGAAGGGCGTGCCCCTCAGGCTCGAGCTCGGAGGCAGGGACATCGAGAACGGCGTCGTCTCCTTCGCGAGGAGGGACACCGGCGAGAAGGGAGCGATCGCGATCGATTCCCTCGTACCCGGCATCAGGATGCTCCTGGACGACATCTCCGAGAAGATGTACGCCAAGGCCTGCGAGGTCCAGAAGTCCCGCATCCAGGACATCGACTCCGTCGAGAACATCCCCGAGGACAAGATCCTCAGGCTGGGATGGTGCGGATGCGAGGAGTGCGGCCACAAGTTCGAGGATACCTACGGATTCAAGATCCTCGGAAGGCCCTACCTCCCCGAGCCCTACTCGGGCAAGTGCATCATCTGTGGCAAGCCCGCGGACAAGGCGGCCTACGCCGCCCACACGATGTGATCGTGTGAAAACCGAGGGGCCTGTCAGGCCGACAGGTCCCTCTTGCATTCCTCGTATATCCTGTCCATCGGACCCCTGTCGACCATGTCCGCGGGCGCCTGATACAGCTTGAAGCCCAGATAGTCGACCAGGTCCTTCGTGCACTTGTCGAATTCGGCGCGGTCCTCCAGGCCTGTGTCGATCTGGACCGCCGATGTGTATCCGCACATCACCAGCAGGTCCTTCATGTCCTTCTTCGGATCGCCGCTGCTCGGCATGACCTTCAATCCCTGACCCATCTCCCCGGCGCTGAGGAAGTCCAGCCAATTGGTTGCCACCGCCGGTGTGAGCAGCAGCATCCCTGTGTACCGTTTCAGAAGCTCCTTGTAGCCGTCGAGTCCGCCTACGGCGACACCCACGCAGTCGTCGCAGACCCTCCCTTTGCAGTCGCGGAAGACCTCGACCCTGAAGGGCAGCTTCTCCTCGGACCATTTGGTGATATCCCACCCGTAGTTCCCGCACATGCCGTAGTAGAGGCCGGCCGCGTCGACCCTTCCGCTCAGCATGGTGAGCTCGTCCTGTATGAACTCCCTGAGCTTCTGAGGCTCGGCATGGAGGCCCAGGCTGTTCATCTTGATGATGACGTTGTACTTCTCCTGGTCGATGTCGATCCACCCGTTCATGAAGTCCATTTCGTCGATCTCCTCGAACTTCATGCCCTTGGCGCCCATCTTGCGCTTCAGACTGTCGTTGTAGGGTGTTTCGATGACGATGATGCGCTTCTCCTCCGGATCCTCATCGAGGCTCGCGATGAGCTCGTCCTCCAGCATGGGACATGCGATGACCCCTAGCCTCCCCTTGGTCATGTTACAATATCGATACTGTTGGATATAAGAGATGCCTGCCCGCAAACGATTATGTCCGGGTCGTCCATGCCGGTCCATGGAGTTCCAGGAGAACGAGACTGTATTCTTGGAGGATGCGACGGGAAGGAGGAACTGGCTCAAGGTGTCCTTCGGCATGGTGAAGGTCCAGGGCCTCGGGGCGGTGGACGGTTCGAAGTTCAAAGGCCTCGACGACGGCGATTCCGTTACGATCGTCGGGAAGGAGTACACGGTGTTCCGTCCCGGTACGACCGATCTCATGGGTTCCCTCGACCGCGGCGCTCAGATCATCACACCCAAGGATGCGGCCACCATCCTGATGAACTGCGACGTCCGTGCAGGGGACCGCGTCCTGGAGATCGGAGCAGGTTCGGGAGGATTGACCACAGCGCTGCTGTCCGCCGTGGCGCCGACCGGCCATGTGCACACCCTCGAACTCAAGGAGGAGAACGCCAAGAGGGTCGAGAAGAACGTCAACCGCACCGAGCTCGGAGGATTCTGGTCCTATGCCATCGGGGATGCGAGGGAGGCCGATCCCGGCATCGAATGGCAGGCCGACGTACTCACCATGGACATGCCCGATCCGTGGCTCGCCCTGGCCAATCTCGATCCGCACCTCAGGAACGGGGGGAGAATCTGCATCTACGTGCCCAACATGAACCAGGTCGAGAGCTCCGTCATCGCCCTCAGGGAGGCGGGATACGCCGACGTCCGTGCTCTGGAGAATATACAGAGATATCTGGAGGTCCACCCCGGAGGCGTGAGGCCCTCCTTCGATACCCTCGGCCATACGGGGTACCTCGTATTCGCGAGGAAGAGGGCTCTGAAGGCCTGATATCATCATCGAAACGCCCATTTCGTTCGTTTTTCGGACGAAATGGGCGGAATCGGTGGAACAGGTATTCGAAGGGACCGATTCTATTAAATACAATCACCCGTTCCCCGACACTTACAAGCTTTAAGCTATCCATGGGCCTGTAGCTCAGCTAGGTAGAGCATCTGACTTTTAATCAGGTGGTCAAGGGTTCGAATCCCTTCAGGCCCGCCAGATGGACTTCATGAGCGATCGAACGGCGGATCAAGTATGAGGAAGGCATGCGTAGCATTTCTCTGAAACCGATTTACCAGCTGACCGGGCTGGGCAAGAGTAGGTGAATCACTTGGCAGCAGAAACTAGCTTCAATGTGCTCAGGCACGTGCTCACACCTGAGCATCACCTCCTGGACCCCGAGGAGGCGGATAGGGTGCTCGCGGAGCTCCATATCACGAAGGGCCAGCTTCCTAAGATCAGGAAAAGCGACCCGGGAATCAAGATACTGGAGACCATCCACGGGCCCATCGAAGAGGGCAGGGTCATAAAAATCGTAAGGAAGAGCGAGACCGCGCAGGAGTTCGTGGTCTACAGGCTCGTCACGAGGGGGTGAGCGGCTGAGGGATCTAGTAGAGCTCTATTTCAAAGACCACAACATCGTCAGCCACCACATCTCGTCCTTCGACGATTTCCTGGCTACGCCCGAGAACCCGAACAGCAGGATGCAGAAGATCGTCGATGACATCCGTGTCCCCACCGACGATGCGGAGAGGGGAGTCATCAGGCTCGATCCCGAGAGGGTCGGCCAGAGGAACATCGAGATCCGCATCGGCAGGAGGAGGGACGAGGACGGGAACGTCGACCTTCAGGCCAGGCCCACCATCCGCGTCGAGGCCCCCACAGTCATGGAGGCCAACGGATACAGCCACGAGCTGACCCCCATGGAGGCCAGGCTCAGGAACCTCAACTACATGTCCAAGGTCTTCGTGAGATTCGATGTCTTCGAGGACGGTGTCGAGAAGGAGGCGATCGAGAGCGAGAGGTGGATCCACGTCGGAGACCTCCCCATGATGGTCAAGTCCTCCGGTTGCAACGTGAACCGTCAGGTCATGGAGAAGCAGTTCGAGCGCCCTCTCTCCGACGAGGAGTACGAACAGGAGCTCATCAGGCAGAAGGAGGACCCCAGGGAGCCTGGAGGATACTTCATCATCGGCGGAACCGAGAGGGTCTTGATCACGCTCGAGGACCTCGCCCCCAACAGGGTCATGGTCGAGTACAACGAGAAGTACGGCGCTGCCGTCGAGGTCGCCAAGGTGTTCTCCCAGAAGGACGGATACCGCGCCCTCACCCTTGTAGAGAAGAAGAAGGACGGCATGGTCATGGTCTCCGTGCCTGTCGCCTCCGGAAGCATCCCCCTCATCGCTCTGATGAAGGCCCTGGGGATGGAGTCCGATGAGGAGATCTACGAGACCATCGTGTCCGATGAGGCCATGGCGAACATCGTCTACGCCAACATCGAGGCATCCTTCGACAAGAAGACCTACGCCCCCAACGGTTACCACACTCAGGAGGACGCAATTCTGTTCCTCGAGAGGAACTTCGCCGCCGGTCAGGCGAAGGAGTACAGGACCAAGAAGGTCGAGAGCATCCTCGACAGGTCCCTGCTGCCCCACCTCGGCGATTCCCAGGAGGACCGCATGAAGAAGGCCATCTTCCTCGGACGCATTGCCCGCTCCGTTCTGGAGCTGAGCCTCGGCAAGAGGAAGGAGGACGACAAGGACCACTACGCCAACAAGAGGCTCAAGCTGTCCGGAGACCTCATGGAGGACCTGTTCAGGACCAGCTTCAGCAGCCTCATGAAGGACCTGAAGTACCAGCTCGAGAGGAACTGGGGAAGGAAGAAGTCCGAGATGAACATCGCCTCGTCCATCCGTCCCGACCTCCTCACCCATAAGCTTCTCCACGCCCTCGCCACCGGCAACTGGGTCGGCGGACGCGCCGGAGTATCGCAGCTCCTCGACAGGACGTCCAACCTCTCCGCGATGTCCCACCTCAGGAGGATCACCTCCTCCCTGACCAGGAGCCAGCCCCACTTCGAGGCCCGTGACCTTCACCCCACTCAGTGGGGAAGGCTCTGTCCGTCCGAGACCCCCGAGGGTCAGAACTGCGGACTGGTGAAGAACGCCGCCCTGATCATCGACGTCTCCGAGGGATTCCCCGAGGCCGATGTGAAGTGGATGCTGAGGGAGATGGATCTCGAGACCGTCAAGTCCAGCGCCGGAGCCAGGGTCTACGTCAACGGAGACCTAGTGGGAACCCACGCCTCCCCCGCCAAGCTCGTCAACGACATCAGGGAGCGCAGGCGCTGCGGCCTTCTGTCCAACGAGATCAACATCCGCTGGGACGAGGAGATGGGAGAGATCATCATCAACTGCGATGAGGGCCGCCTCAGAAGGCCCCTGCTCATCGTCAAGAACGGCAGGCTCGTCCTCTCCAGGAAGCACATCGAGGGAATCCGCGAGGACAGGATCCGCTGGGACGACCTGTTCCGCGAGGGCATCATCGAGTGGGTCGACGCCGAAGAGGAGGAGGACGCGCTCGTCCTCGTCGAGCCCTACGACCTGCCCCGCAGGTGCCCCTGCTGCAACCACGCCCTTTCGAAGATGGATGCGGACTGGATGAACCCCGGCAAGGAGGGCGATGCGACCCTCAAGTGCAGGTGGTGCGGCCAGGAGTTCACCGTCCCGTCCAAGATCACGCCCGATTACACCCATATGGAGGTCGACCCCATGGTCATCATCGGAGTCGCCGCCGGAATCGTTCCGTACCCGGAGCACAACTCCGCCCCCCGTATCACCATGGGTGCGGGAATGGGTAAGCAGGCGCTGGGGGTCCCCACCTCCAACTACAGGATCAGGCCCGACACCAGGGGCCACCTGATGCAGTACCCCCAGGTCCCGATGGTCCAGACCCAGACCATGGAGTACATCAAATACAAGCACAGGCCCGCAGGACAGAACTTCTGCATCGCCGTCCTCTCGTACCACGGGTACAACATCGAGGATGCGCTGATCATGAACAAGAGCTCCGTCCAGAGAGGTCTCGGCAGGTCCACGTTCATGAGGTCCTACCGTGCGGAGGAGCGCCGCTACCCCGGAGGACAGGAGGACCACTTCGAGATCCCGTCCCCCGACATCATGGGCGCCAGGGCCGATATGGCCTACGCGGAGCTCAGCGAGGACGGTCTCATCTCCCCCGAGAGCGAGGTCCACGGCTCCGATGTCCTCATCGGAAAGACATCCCCGCCCAGGTTCCTCGAGGAGGACACGGACTTCCTCACCCCGCAGAAGCGCAGGGAGACGTCCGTCACCGTCCGTCCCGGAGAGAAGGGATACGTCGATTCCGTCATGATCACCGAGTCCGAGAACGGATGCAGGCTCGTCCGTGTCAAGGTCAGGGACGAGAGGATCCCCGAGCTGGGCGACAAGTTCTGCTCCAGGTTCGGACAGAAGGGAGTCGTCGGAAGGCTCGTCGACCAGTGCGACATGCCGTTCACATCCGACGGAGTCACCCCCGATCTCGTGGTCAACCCCCACGGTATCCCGTCCCGTATGACCATCGGGCACGTGCTCGAGATGATCGCGGGAAGGGTCGGTTCCATGGAGGGCCGCATCATCGACGGTACCGCGTTCTCCGGCGAGAACGAGGATTCCATCCGCGACGGTCTGCTCAGGAACGGATTCAAGAGGGACGGAAAGGAGGTCATGTACGACGGCAGGACCGGACGCATGATCCAGACCGAGGTCTACACGGGAGTCATCTTCTACGAGAAGCTGCACCACATGGTCAGCGGGAAGATGCATGTCAGGTCCAGGGGACCTGTCCAGATTCTCACCAGGCAGCCCACCGAGGGACGTTCCAGGCAGGGAGGTCTCAGGTTCGGAGAGATGGAGAGGGACTGTCTCATCGGTCACGGAGCCGCCATGGTCATCAAGGACAGGCTGCTCGACGAGTCCGACGGAACCGTTCAGTACATCTGCGGCAACCCGAAGTGCGGACATATCGCGATCAAGGACAGGAACGGGGCTCTGTACTGCCCGGTGTGCAAGAACCACACCCACATCTACCCCGTCCAGACGTCCTATGCATTCAAGCTGCTCATGGACGAGCTCCTGAGTATGGGTGTCGCCATGAGGCTTCAGCTGGAGGACCTGAGATGACAGCCGGTATCACCAAGAGGATTGGATCCATCAAGTTCTCCTGCGTCTCGCCCGACGAGATCAGGAGGATGTCCGCCACCAAGATCATCACGGCGGACACTTACGATGATGAGGGATACCCGATCGAGATGGGTCTGATGGACCCCCACATGGGAGTCATCGAGCCCGGCCTCCGCTGCAAGACCTGCGGATGCAAGGTGGACGAGTGCCCCGGGCACTTCGGACACATTGATCTGGCCATGCCCGTCATCCACGTCGGGTTCATCAAGGACATCAAGATGCTCCTGGAGTCCACCTGCAGCTCATGCGGCAGGCTCATGCTCTCCGAGGACCAGATCCAGGCCCGCCTGGATAGCATGGAGAAGATGGAGGAGTACGGCGGGGACACCGTGGAGTTCAAGAACTACTCCAAGGAGACCGCCAAGGACGCGTCCGGGAAGGGCATGTGCCCCTACTGCGGAGTCGAGCAGATCAAGATCAAGCTCGACAAGCCCACCACCTTCCGCGAGGTCAGCGACAACCACAAGCTGACCGCGAAAGAGGTTCGCGAGAGGCTCGAGCGCATCCCCGACGACGACCTGAGGGCCCTGGGATTCGATCCCGAGACCTGCAGGCCCGAGTGGATGGTGCTCACCGCACTGGCCGTTCCCCCCGTTACCGTCAGGCCGTCCATCACCCTCGATTCCGGAGACAGATCCGAGGACGATCTGACCCACAAGCTGGTCGATGTCCTGAGAATCAACCAGAGACTCAGAGAGAACCGTGACGCCGGAGCGCCCCAGCTGATCGTAGAGGATCTGTGGGAGCTCCTCCAGTACCACGTCACCACCTACTTCGACAACCAGACGTCCGGTATCCCGCCCGCGAGGCACAGGTCCGGCCGTCCCCTCAAGACCCTGGCCCAGAGGCTCAAGGGTAAGGAGGGAAGGTTCAGGAGCAACCTGTCCGGTAAGCGTGTCAACTTCAGCGCCCGTACCGTCATCTCCCCCGACCCTCTGCTCTCGATCAACGAGGTCGGAGTGCCCGTCATCGCGGCGAGGGAGCTCACCGTGCCCGTGCACGTCAACGCCCACAACCTCGACATGATGCGCGAGTTCGTGGCCCGCGGTCCCGGACCCCTCAGCGACCACCCCTACGTCCCCGGAGTGAACTACGTCATCCGTTCCGACGGCAGGAGGATCAGGGTCACCGAGACCAACAAGGAGACCGTCGCGGAGGGCCTCGAGGTGGACTACACCGTCGAGAGGCAGCTCGTGGACGGAGACGTCGTCCTGTTCAACAGGCAGCCTTCGCTGCACAGGATGTCCATGATGGGACACCGCGTCAGGATCATGGACGGTCGTACCTTCAGGTTCAACCTGTGCGTCTGTCCTCCGTACAACGCCGATTTCGACGGCGATGAGATGAACCTGCACGTCCTGCAGTCCGACGAGGCCCGTGCCGAGGCGCGCATCCTCATGCAGGTCCAGGAGAACATCCTGTCGCCCAGATACGGCGGACCCATCATCGGAGCCATCCACGACCACATCACCGGAGCGTACTTCCTCACCCATGGGAACCCCCGCTTCGGCAGGGCCGAGGCCATGAACATCCTGTTCAAGCTGGGGAACCCCGGCGACAAGATGGGCATCGAGATCCCCACGCCCTTCGTCGACGAGAACGGAGCGGAGTACTGGACCGGGAAGCAGCTGTTCTCGGTCGTCCTCCCGGATGACTTCAACACCACGTTCAAGGCGAACATCTGCCAGAGCTGCGACAGGTGCCAGAAGGACCAGTGCCCCTACGACGCATACGTCAAGATCAGGGACGGGAAGCTCCTCTGCGGAACCATCGACGTCAAGGCGATCGGCAACAGCAAGGGTAAGATCCTGGACCGCATCGCCAGGGATTACGGCTCCGACCGTGCCGCCCTGTTCATCAACCAGGTCACCAGGCTCGCCCTCGGTGCCATCATGAACCACGGGTTCAGCACCGGAATCGGGGACGAGGACATCCCCGAGGAGGCCGCCCTGCAGATCGCCAACAACACCCAGGACTGCATCGACAAGGTGTCGGAGCTGGTCCAGTCCTACAGGGACGGAACCCTGGAGCAGATGCCCGGAAGGTCCCTCAGGGAGACCCTCGAGGTGAGCGTCATGAAGACCCTCGGAGAGGCTCGTGACGGAGCAGGAAAGATCGCCGGGAAGCACCTCGGTATGTCCAACCCCGCCGTCATCATGGCCAAGGCCGGTGCCCGTGGATCGATGCTGAACCTGTCTCAGATGGCGGGTTGCGTCGGTCAGCAGGCCGTCCGTGGTGAGAGGCTGTCCAGAGGATATTGGGGCAGGACCCTGCCTCACTTCCAGAAAGGGGACCTCGGAGCGTACGCCAGGGGCTTCTGCTCCAACTCGTACAAGTCCGGTCTCTCCCCGACCGAGTTCTTCTTCCACGCTATGGGAGGAAGAGAGGGTCTGGTCGATACCGCCGTCCGTACATCCAGGTCCGGATACATGCAGAGGAGGCTCGTCTCCGCTCTGGAGGACCTCAAGCTGACCGCCGACGGTACCGTCAGGAACACCGCCGGGACCGTCGTCCAGTTCCTCTACGGAGAGGACGGGGTCGACCCGTCCAAGGCCGTCCGTGGAAAGGCCATCGATCTGAACGACCTGTTCTTCGAGGTTCTCGGAGACGACTTCGAGGACCAGCTCCACCTGGACGACAAGGACGTCGGAGGAGACTACGGATCCCTCGAGAAGGACGAGATGGAGTACGTCGAGGACGAGGAGTCCGAGGAGTCCGAGGACGACATGGACTACGACTATGACGGAGGAGGCGAGTGATATGGCAAGAAAGGATACGCTGAAGGCGCTGGCTAACAGGGGGATCTCCGAGGAGACCTCCGCACTGCTCCTCACGGAGTACTCGTCCCTCTCCGCCATCGCGGAGGCCGGCGAGGAGAAGCTCGTCGCTCTAGGTCTGATGGAGGAGGAGGCCGCCTCGGTCATCGCCAAGATCGGCAAGAGGAAGCCCTCCTCTTCGTCCAAGGCGAAGAAGGAGGTCGAGGAGATCGTCCCCGCCGAGCCCATGGAGGAGGTAGTCAAGGAGTACTGCCTCAACGAGGGCGAGGAGAAGCTGAAGGCCATGGCCGAGGAGATGGGCGTCAGGCTCCCTCTGAAGATCATCGTCGACATCGCGGACCGCATCAAGCATGCCGAGCTGTCCGATGAGAAATGCAGGGAGCTGCTCGAGCGCGCGGGCGAGATGTACACCAATCACCTGATGGACCAGAACGAGTCCGCAGGAGTCATGGCCGCCCATTCGCTGGGAGAGCCCGGTACGCAGATGAACATGCGTACATTCCACTACGCGGGAGTCGCGAACGTCAACGTCACCCAGGGTCTGCCCAGGTTGATCGAGATCGTGGATGCCAGACGCATCCCGTCGACCCCGTCGATGAATATCCCCCTGACCGGCACCGCCGCTCAGGACGAGAAGGTCGCCAGGTTCGTGGCCTCCAACATCGAGATCACGACCCTCCTCGACATCGCGAAGGTGGAGACCGATATCACCAACATGAGGCTGATCATCGTTCCCGACGTCCGCAAGATGGAGAACAAGGGGATCACCGAGGACGACATCGTCGAGAGGCTCAAGAAGGTCAAGGCGGTCAAGGGACTCGTCGAGAAGGACGGGTTCGAGATCGTCGTTACATCCGACGAGCCCTCGTACAAGAAACTGCAGGTCATGTTCGACGCCATCAAGAATGCCAAGATCAAAGGGATCGACGGCATCACAAGGGCCATCCTGTCCAAGACGGAGGGTTCCTGGAAGATCGTCACCGAGGGGAGCAACCTCAAGGAGGTCCTCAAGGTGGAAGGCGTTGATGCTGACAATGTCATGACGAACAGCATCCTGGAGGTCGCAGACGTCCTGGGGATCGAGGCCGCGAGGAACTCCATCATCCATGAGGCGATGGGAACCCTCGGAGAGGCCGGTCTGGACGTCGACATCAGGCATATCATGCTGGTCGCCGACCTCATGACGAATGACGGATACGTAAAGGCTATCGGAAGGCACGGAGTCTCTGGAAAGAAATCATCCGTGCTCGCAAGAGCGGCCTTCGAGATCACCGCAGCACATCTGCTGCACGCCGCGATGGTGGGTGAGACGGATCCCCTCGAGGGAGTCACCGAGAACATCATCGTCGGTCAGCCGGTCACACTCGGTACCGGCGCTGTAAACATCATTTACACACCCAAGAAGAAGAAAGGTGAATGAAGATGAGCGATGAGAAGATTGATATTAGCAGAGCGCTGAAGACCGCGATCACCACCGGAAAGGTGGAGTTCGGTGTCGACCAGACCCTCAAGGCCGTCAAGGGCGGAAAGGCCCAGATGGTGGTTCTCGCAAGGAACTGCCCCTGCAAGGACCTCACCGGCGACCTCGATGTCAAGGTGCACGTCTACGATGGAAACAACATGGAGCTCGGTGCTCTGTGCGGAAAACCCTTCTCCGTGTCCGCTCTGGTCATCATCGACAAGGGCACGTCCAACATCCTTACGCTGTGATGCAACATGCCTGCCGACATCGTGTTAACGGAAGAGACGCTGAGATACATCTCTCTCTTCGAGACCGTCACAAAGACGAGCGCGATCGACTGCATGGATACCGAGGACAAGCTCGTGTTCATCGTCGAGAAGGGGAAGGCCAACATCGCCGTCGGGAAGAAGGGCGAGCACGTCATCAAGCTCAAGGAGCTCACCGGGAAGAACATCCAGGTCGTCGAGTTCTCCGAGGACCCGGAGCAGTTCGTGATGAACGTGTTCCACATCTACGGCCCTCAGAAGGTGGTCATCGAGCAGCGCGGCAACATCACGCACGCGACCGTCACCGTGGACCCCAAGCTGAAGGGACGCGCCATCGGCAAGGCTGGAAAGAACCTCCGCCTGGCCAGGGACATCGTGAACAGGCATCACGATATCCAGAGCCTGAGTGTGGAGTGAGCGCCTTCGGGCGCCTCCCCTCAAACCTTTTCGGTCGGCCCCCCTCGGTTGAGGGGGGTCCTCTCCACTTCCAGGCCGTCGGCCGTAGGGTACTGCTCCGACAGCCAGGCCTTCTGCTCCAGATCGGGAGCGATCCTCTCGAGCATCCAGGGCGCCACCTCGACTCTGTCGTCCATCGGATGGAGCATGTCCTCCGGGACTCCGAGATCCTTCAGTCTCGCGACCGTCGCATCGGGCTCCCCGCGCACGAATCCGCGGATCAGGGTGCCGTCCTCGGTGACCTGCTGATACGCCTCCGATATGTGCATCGCCCTGCGGACGAGCCTTCTGCGGAGCTGCACGCCGTCCTTGAAAGCGGACGAGCAGAAGTGGACATTCGCACCTCTGGCTCTTTTCATGGCCTTCATCGCCGTCTCCTCGGAGCCGGCCACGGCCGAGGATATGTCGTCCTTCACGGAGTAGCCGTGGATGTCCATCATGTCCCAGTTGCTCTCGGAGAACTCCAGCTCGTTGAGGTTGATGAAGTCGATTCCGATCGATCTGGCATATTCGATCAGAGCGATGAGATCGGCCTCTCTGCGGGGGAGCGCGGGTACCTCTATCCCGACCTTCATCCCCGTGGAACGGACTATCTCGTCCAGCCCCGAATCCTCCATATGGGCCCACTGATCGTCCCTCGGATGGAAGCGGATCTCGTCGAGTCCCGCCTCCTCCAGGAGCCTCACCTTGTCCTTGTCGAGGGTCGCGGTGTACAGATGGATGTGATGGTCGGAACCGAACCGCTCCTTCAGAAGGCGGATGAAGTGGATCGTGCGGTCCATGTCCATGAGCGGGTCGCCTCCGGTTATCCCGGTGCCGGTCGCATCCATGGATTCCGCTTCCGCGATGACCTCCTCGTCCGTATGGACGAGGCCCTCGTTGGCGTAGATGACGTCCTTCCCCTTCTTCTCCAGGGACACGGGGCAGTAGTCGCAGCCCCACCTGCACCTGCCGGTGACGAAGAGGACCATCTTCGAGCCCTCGATGCATCTGACGCAGCCCTCGGAAACCTTTCCGCAGCGGGCGGATCCGCACTCCATCCTCCTGAGCATGGCACTTCGCATGGCTCGATGCATTAATATCTCTCGTGGCCGTCGCATCCCCCATGCAGAAGGACAGCAGGCTGGTTCTCGCGCTTGACGAGACGAACGGGGAGAAGGCCCTGGCGGTGGCGGAGTCCGTCTCCGGAATCGTGGACGCGATCAAGATCAACTGGCCCCTGGTCCTCTCCGAAGGGCCGGAGATGATCACCAGGCTTTCGGAGCTGTCCGATGTGATCTGCGATTTCAAGGTCGCCGACATTCCCAACACGGTCAGGCTGATCGTCGAGAACGCCGTGTCGAGAGGGGCTTCCGCGGTCATCGTCCATGCCTTCACTGGCGACGACTCCCTGAGGGCCGCCGTCGAGGCGTCCGGCGGGGCGGAGATCTATGCCGTCACCGAGATGAGCCACCCGGGGGCGGTCATGTTCACGGCGCAGCACGCCGAGGAGATGGCGAGGCTGGGGGTCGAGTGCGGAGTGGACGGCTTCATCGCCCCCGCGACCAGACCCGACAGGATCAGGGCGGTCAGATCCGTGGTAGGAGAGGGGAAGAAGATCCTCTCCCCCGGAGTGGGAGCCCAGGGCGGGAAGGCGTCCGACGCCATCCGCGCAGGGGCGGACTACGCCATCGTCGGCAGGGCGATCTACGGCTCCGACGACCCCCGCGCATCCGCCGAGGCCTTCGCCGCGGACATCCGCACCGTTCTCTGAGCGGTCGGGGAAACCCATCGTAACAGGGGCGCGCAGGATATTTTGCGTGTGTGCGCGTCCTTATAATTATATTAAGAAACGCGACTGGACTCTATTTATACGAGTTCAGGTATGAACGCCCATTCTAAAGAGACGGAGACTTATTAGAATGCGCAAATTCGGAAAAGAGTCTACCGCCCCCGCCGAGAAGGGGGCCGACCGCGACAGCGGCAACGGGTGGCTTAGCGGCCATCGGTGTGCACTCATTTTGGGCGTCATCGTTATCGTGGCATTCCTGCTGCGTTTCGTGTTCGCCTACGGCGTTTCCGCGGATGGGGACTTTGCCCTCTCCGGCGGATCGAGTGCACAATACCATCTGCATGTGATCGAAAGCATCCTGAACGGCTCATGGGCCTTCACGGACGCAGCAGTCAATTATCCCATCGGAGGATCCCTCTTCGTCCCGCCCCTCATGGACTTCCTCGGGGCCGGCGTCGCCGCTCTGTTCCAGGGCGGAATGGGTACCACCGAGGCCGCATCACTGTCCCTGGCTGTGCTGAATCCCATCTTCGGGGCTCTTCTGTGCATCCCGGTCTATCTGATCGGCAAAGAGATGTTCGACAAGACGATAGGTGTAGTTGCAGCCCTGATTATCGCGTTCATGGCCCTGCCGATCAGCACTTCGGTGTTCTCCAGCGGCAACGAGTACGCCCTCGCAGCTTTCCTCATCGCCTTCATGGCCTATTTCGCCGTGAAGATGGTGAAGGCTGCCGATGCGGTGGACGCCTCGAAGAAGGCCATACTCGTCAACGGGGTCATCGCAGGCATCTTCCTGATGCTCGCAGCGCTCACCTGGAACGGCTTCCGCTTCGCGGTCGTGCTCCTCGCAGTCGCAATGGTCCTCCAGGCCATCGCCTCCCGCATCAGGGGCAAGGACTTCGCAGACCTGACCCTCGGTTACGCTGCGATCATCCTCATCGGAACCCTGGTTCCCGCCGCGTACTACGTGCCTGCCGGCCTGATGGATGCAGCCTACTCCGGCCCATTCCTCATCGCCATCGTCTCCGTCGTGTTCGCTCTCGCGTTCGTCGCCCTCAAGGCCAAGCCCTGGGTCGTGACGATCCCTGCACTCGTCATCGCATTCATCGCGTTCTGCGTGGTCCTCGCCATCGCAGCCCCCGGAATGTTCGACGACTTCATCTTCGGGAACTCGGTCTACACCTCCATCATGCAGGAGCTCTCCAGCAACCGCGTGTCCATGTCCAACGTGGCCGCGTACTACGGCTGGCTGACCATGTGGCTTCCCATCTGTCTCGCCATCTACGAGACCTATGTCTACTTCAGGAGGGACAAGTCCGCAACCAGGCTCTTCATGGTCGTCTGGCTGTTCATCATGTTCTTCGCCGTCTGGACCAGCTACGCCACCGCAGCGGTCGTCGGAAGCGTCTTCGCAGTAGGATCCGCCGCCGCCATCGTCGGCATCATCAGGTGGTCCAACACCAGGGACTGGATGTCCGATGTCAAGGCCGCCGGATTCCCCGGATGCTTCAGGAAGATGGTCAAGCCCTTCCCCCTCGCGACCGTTGTCATCGTCGCGCTCCTCGTCGTCGTCCCCAACTTCAGCTTCGCTGTCGACGCGGGACAGCCCTCCAACACCGAGGGCGATGCGTTCTACGCAGGAAACACGAACTTCACCATCAAGACCGGCGACTCGTACCCCATGGGCGACGTGTGGGCCGGCTACAAGAACGTCGACAAGGACGGTGCCATCATCACCTGGATCGACAGCTCCTACGATGCCGTCACCCAGGGCGGATTCAACAGCGTCACCGATACGATCGGCGGAGGCTCCAGCGCCGCCGCCCAGTTCTACCTCTCCGACGGATCCGGATCCGCCGTCGCCGCCATGATGCTCCGCATCATGATGGCCAACTGCGACACCGACTTCCGCACCTGCTTCGGCAACACGTCCGTCTACGACGCCGTCAAGGTCTTCATGGACAACCCCGCCGCAGCCGTGGAGGAGATCAACAGCCACCCCGACACCTACGGGAAGCTCAGGTCCGACATCACCGACGAGAACGCGGTCTACCTCGCTTCGATCGAGAAGATCACCTCCGGAATGAACCAGACCGAGATCATGGCCGCCTACGACAGCGTCTGCGACCGCAGCGGGAACAAGATCGGATACATGCTCTTCGATGCATCCATGCTCCCCCTGCAGTACAACGATAGCGACAGCTTCTCGACCATCGCGTACTTCGCGAACTACTCCATCGACAAGTACGGAGCAGCCACCCAGTTCTTCTCCTACAACACGTACTACGGAACCACCCAGTACACCTCCGAGATCTACAACACCATGATCTGGAAGGCCATGGTCGGACCTTCCGCCACCGAAGCAGGCTACAGCAGCTCCTACAGCTACCTCGTCGCCCTGTCCAACAGCGACGGCAAGGAGGGATCCGCGGTCGCCATGCCCGGATACGGACTGGCCGGATTCGAGGTCAAGAGCTGGCGCGTCATGTACAACCCCAGCAACGACGCCGCTCTCGGCGACGACGGATGGGAGTACATGGACGGAACCGCCGCCATGGCGAAGCAGAAGGCAGACGGAGGCAGGATCAACTACCTCAGCGCCATCGTCATGCTCCAGTACACCGGCGTCTCCTCGCCCACCACCTTCAACGGTAACATCTCTGTCGACGGCGTCGACAAGATGGCATCCGGAGTCACCATCGATGTCTACCAGTACAGCGACGTCTACCAGAAGTACGTCCTGTTCTCCTCGACCAAGACCAACTCCAACGGCGACTACTCCGCCATCATCCCCGCCTCCGGCTCCTACAGGCTGGATGTCAAGATCGGAGATGTGGCGGTCGCATCCTACAGCTCCGGATCGGTCCCCGCGACCATCAGCCTCGAGCAGTCCGTCGTCAACGGAACCGTCATGGCCAACGATCAGATCTACAACGCCGAGGCCATGACCGTCGAGATCAAGAGCGACGCGGACAGCGCCAAGTTCGAGGTCGTCGACGGCAGGTTCGTCATCAAGGGAGTCCTCCCTGGAACATACACATACACTCTGTACGGTGAGACCGGAACATCCCTTGGAACCGGCTCGGTCACGATCTACCCCGGAACATCCGAGGGATTCACCATCGTGCCCACCACCAAGACGATCACCGCCACCGTCCAGGACATCTACGGCAAGAACGTCGATGTCAGCAAGCTCACCGACAAGCCCGTCGTCTACGCGACCAACACCTCCAACGGAATGGTCTTCCGCACCGAGGTCGGCGAGAAGGGCACCGCCGTCCTGAACGTCGTCCCGGGCAAGTACACCATGTCCCTCGGGAACGGAATGGTCGCGATCCAGTCCACCGTCCAGGACACGAGCAGCAGCAACAGGTCCGTCACCATGACCGCCTACGAGTCCAAGACCGTGGACCTGTCCCTCAGCGGAGCGACGACATCCAATGTCGCAGTCTACTCCGGAACCTTCAGCATCATGGCCGTCAAGGTCTCCGACGGAAAGTACGTCTTCGACGTCCCCGTCGGACTCGCCACCGGCGAGATGAACTACAGCATCTACGCCATCGACGGCAGCAAGGTCTACTCCGGCGTCTACACCGGAGGCGACTCCGTCAGCATCGACGGCAAGGACTACGTCGAGGTCACCGGAACCGTGAAGAACGGCGACAAGGGAATGAGCGGAACCGTCATGTTCGTCGCAGGCGACGTCAAGAACTACAACGGATTCCAGTACTCCGTATCCACCGATTCCGATGGAAAGTACACCGCCCTCCTGCCCGCCGGATCCTACACGATCTACGCCAACAACGGCAGCAACAAGGTCGCATACGGATCCGTCAGCGCCACCGGCGCCAAGACCGCCGTCAGCGACATGTCCGCCGTCGACGGAAGGGCCGTCACGACCTACTTCAAGTACGATCCCGCCATCAGCGGTCAGAGCAACAAGAACCTGCCCTTCGCAGTGGCTCTGCTCAAGTACACCTACAACGGAACCGACTACACGCTCAGGTCCATGACCGACACGAGCGGAACCGCTAAGTTCTACATCCCCAGCAGCACCGAGGCCAAGGCCTACTTCAACAACGCGGCCGGAACCCTCGATAACGCCGCGTTCGACTGCAAGAAGCTGATCAGGGACATCACCTCCTCGGGATCCCTCGCCACCGTCACCATCCAGTACGTCGGCTACGAGGACAAGGACCAGGACAATGTCGTGAAGCAGATCGCCATCACCGCCGAGTACCCCATGACCATGGTCTACTACGCGGACCTCAAGAAGGGCGAGAGCACCATCAAGTTCAACGCCGGAGAGACCAAGAGCATCAACCCCGGCCAGTACGAGGTCACCATCGATGGCTCCACCGGCGGCTACTTCAAGGGAACAGCCTACCTGTACCCCGGCCAGACCGCGATGTCCGGAATGGATGTCAAGAAGGTCGTCACCGTCACCATCGCCAAGAACGAGACCGACGCGGTCACCATCACGACCGAGGACGGCAGCTACAACGCCTTCGTCGGAGGATACTACTTCGAGCAGGGCTACAAGTACTACCTCAAGTCCGTCGGCAAGTCCGGCGATGCCCAGACCCTCAAGTACGGATTCATCGACCTGACCTCCTCGTCCGCTCCCGTGACCATCGACATGAAGGCCACCGAGAAGCAGATCAAGGTCACCGGATACATCGGAATCTCCGCCAGCGGAACCATCACCGTCACCGGAAGCGGATTCGAGCGCGAGTTCACCGTCACCAACGGTGCCTACACCCTCGAGCTTCCTGCGGACGCGGAAAATGTCGATGTCGCAGTCGAGGCCACCGTGACCGTCGACTCCACCGACTACGAGTACTCCGCCACCGGCAAGTTCACCGGCATGAAGGACGGAAGCATCAGGAACATCTCCGTCGTCGACGCGACCGTCGCCGTCCCCGAGGAGAAGCCCGATCTGGAAGCAGAGGTCACCGCGGCGAACTTCGCCAACGGAATCGCCTCCGCCACCGTCAAGGTCGTCAACAACAGCGACCGCGATATGACGTACCTCATCTCCGCCGGCAGCGCCTGGTCCCTCGACAAGGCATGGTCCGTCTTCGTCGAGCACGGCTCGTCCAAGACCGTCGACATCACCGGAACCTACGATGCAACCCGCGTCGCGCCCGGTCTCGACAACGTCACTGTCATCGTCAAGGACATCAATGGAACCGATACAGTTACCGTCAAGGTCGCAGCCAACAGCGCCTCCCAGACCGGATCCCTCGGAATGGATGTGCTGACGGCAGCCGATGAGAACGGCCCCAACGACAAGGTCTCCGCATCCCAGTACATGTACGCTGTGAAGTTCGTCAACAAGGACGTCTTCGCCAAGCAGGTCAGCCTGTCCGGAATCTCCGCGACCGGATGGTCCTGCAGCGTCGTCGATGCAGACGGGAAGCTCGTCACCGGCATCGACAAGCCGATCACCGTCTACGGTCTCCAGACAGTCACCTACTACATCTCCTTCATGAAGGAGGCGTCCGAGAAAGGCGACAAGGATACCGTTCCGACAGCGAACGTCACGTTCACCTACGACGGAGGATCCGCCAGCAAGGAGCTGAAGTCCACCGCCGTCGCAGTCGAGACCGATTCCACCAGCGTCTCCGGCGGAGATGCCATGATGGAGAGGTCCGGAATGCCTGCGGGCGTCTGGTTCCTCGTCGCGGTGATCATCCTGATGCTCATCGCGATCTTCTGGCTCGCCAGCAAGAGGGGGGTGTTTGGACGCAAGTGAACACTAAGATCATGATGGCCGTCGCCCTCGTGGCGATGGCCGCCTTCTGCCTCGCGCCCCTGGCGGAATCCGAGGCCGTCTACTACAACGTGGACGGGGACTCCGTCATCGGCACCGAGAACAAGGCCGAATACACGATATCGTACTCCAACCACGACTACGACAGCTATGCCGACGTGAACATGTCCGTCACCTACTCGGCCAAGCTCGTGGACTCGTCCGGATCCACCGTGAGCAGCGGGGTCAGCCCCAGCTCCGGCGATCTGACCAACGACGTCTCCGCGACCGTCACGGTGACCGCACCCAAGACCACCGGCAGCTACAAGCTCGTCGTGGAGTACAAGCCCACCGTCTCCTACACGGACTCCGAGGGCAAGACCGTCAACGTCCCTTCAAAGGATCTCGAGGTCCCGCCCAAGGAGTTCAGGATAAAGGTCGTCACCCCGATCACCCTGTCCGTCACCCTGAAGAACGACTCCAACATCGACCTCACCGGCTACGGAGTCTACTTCTATGTCAACGAAGAAAAGGTGGACGACAGCTACACCACCGTCAACCTCGCCAAGGAGGGAACCGCCACCGTGACCTACAAGTGGGTCACGGACTCGTCCAACGGAAAGTACACCTATTCCGTCCAGCCCGCCGATTCCGGCAATCTCGTGCAGATCACCGGCCTCGGAGAGGAGTATACCTTCTACATCGGCGACAACAGCTACACGGCATGGATTGCATTGCTGGTGATCTTCGTCATCATCCTGATCCTGGTGCTCGTGTGGGTGTACAGGAAGCCCGTCAAGAACTACGGGAAGCCCAAGTCCAGGCGCTGATGCGCCATGGGGGCTCCGGCCCCCGCAAACCTCTCCAAACCTTTTGGAAACGTCTTCCCATTTCTCGGAGCCTCCTTTCGGAGCCTCCGCGATCGGTTCCGCCGATCGATTCCCATCCTGTTCCTCGCATGGCGGCACGCTGCGGTTCCGGAGCATCCCGTCGATACAGTTATCAGTCTGTGCCAGATGTTCCTTCCGAATCGTTGTTAGAGGGGTCCGACCGAAAGGAGATGAAGGCCCTGCGAGCGCGGCTCCGCCGTCCTCGGACGGTGTGGCGGGAGGAGTTCTCCGGCTCCGTCGCCGAACCGGGTTCATCCCGGGAGGGACGTCGTTCCTCACCCCTGCAAGTGGCATGCCGGCCGAAGGTCAACCCGTCCAGCCGTCATGTCGGGCTGCAGGGGACCTTTCTTCACAACTGCCTGTAGAATCTGTCCGCGAGATGCGCACGGTAGAGCCCGTCTCCCCTGCGCTTCCTGAGGGCGGGATCGGGGGACGGGGTGAATACCAACCCCTCGTAGCGGACATCGGTCAGCGTCAGCCCCTCCGCAGGGGCCAGCCCGAAGTTGGACCATCCTCCGTCGAGGCCCGCCTCCACACGTGATATGTCTATGCGTCCAGTGCCGACCCTGATGACCGAGGATGCGATCCTGCGGATCATGTTCCAGAGGAAGTGGTCCGCCATGAATGTCATGACCAGGACGTCCCCCTCTTCGCGGATGCTCGCCTCCACCAGGTCGATGACCGTGCCCTTGCCTTCGGACTTGCAGAAGCCGGCGAAGTCGTGCTCCCCCTGGAACAGGGAGATGCATTGCCTGGCCAGGTCGATGTCGACGCCCTCGGACCTCGTGACGTATTCGTAGGTCCTCATGTCGGCGTGACGCGGAAGGAAGTCGTCGCCCACGCGCGCGTATGCGGTGCAGAGGACGCCCCATCCCACCGAGTTGAGGGCTTTGAGAAGAAGGACGGGGTCCGCCCCGCCCGATTCGAAGGATGCGACGTTCCCAGTGGCGTTCACGCCCTTGTCGGTGCGGCTCGCCAGCTTGAGGTCGATCTTCTCCGGAGGGAGCTCCGTCACCCTGATCAGGGATGACAGGAGGGTCCCCTCCACGGTGGCGAGGCCGGGCTGTATCTGGGAGCCCGAGAACCCCTCGCCCCTGTATGCTATCCTGACTGCCAGGTCGGTCATGCGGAGCGGAGGGCCTTCATGTGGTCGACCCTGCGCTGGACCAGCTCGCGGGTGCCGATGTCATGGCGCACGAAGACGGCATCGCACTTCACGTGCTTCAGGGCCTTCTCGCAGTTCTCCTCGGCCTCCTCGATGGTCCTGCCGATGCCGACGACCCCGATGGACCTGGAGGTCCCTGTGACGAGCTTCCCGTCCTTCATGTCGACGTTGGCGTAGTAGGCGACGGCCCCGCAGTCGCGGATGGCCTTCTCGTCGACGGAGATCTCGTGTCCGGATTCGGATTTGACGCCGTATCCCTTGGGGACGACATACTTGCAGACGGTGGCTTCGTTCTTGAATCCCACATCGCAGGTCAGGGTTCCCGTGGCCATCCTGTTGCAGATGTCCTCGAAGTCGGAATCCAGTGCGGTCAGGACGTTCATCGCCTCGGGGTCACCGAATCTCGCGTTGATCTCGATGATCTTCGGTCCGTCCACGGTGAGCATGAACTGTCCGTACATCACTCCGCGGTAGGGGCATCCCTCCGCCGCCAGCGCATCGACGATGGACTGGACGATCGCGAGGGCGTCCTTCCTGTCCTTCTCGGTCACGAAGGGGAGGAGGTGGTCCGCATCGGTGTACGACCCCATCCCTCCGGTGTTGGGCCCGACATCGCCCTCGTACGCCCTCTTGTGGTCCTGGACCAGGGGCATGGGGACGATGTTCTTCCCGTCGGAGAAGACCATCTGGGTGAACTCCTCGCCCACGGCCCTCTCCTCGAGGATGACTCCGGCGCCTCCGATGTTCCCATCGAAGATCTCGCGGATGTAGTCCATGGTCTCCTCGAAGGAGTGGAGGTGCTCTCCCTGGACCTTGACGCCCTTCCCGCCGGTGAGTCCGACGGGTTTCACGACGATCTCGTGGTCCACGGTCCTGAGATACGCTTCCGCGTCCTCGGCGTTGTCGAAGCTGGCGAAGGAGAGGTTGCCGGCGATGCCGTGCTTCTCCACGAGCTCCCTCATGAACGATTTGGATGTCTCGATCCTCGCCGCCGCCTGCGTGGGGGAGGCGCATCTGATGCCTGCCTCCTCTAGAGCATCGACGATTCCAACTCCCAGCGGAGCCTCGGGACCGATGAATGCCAGTTCGACGCCGTTCTCCTTCGCGAAGGAGACGACCTTCTCGATGTCCTTCTCGTCGCAGAGGAGATGCTTCGCGGATCTGGCGATTATCCCGGGGTTGGCGTTCTTCATCACGCTGTAGATCTCGGAGCCGGAGCGGTAAAGGGCCTCCACGGCCGCATGCTCTCTTCCGCCTCCTCCGACGGCAAGGACCTTCATCTGTGTGCACCTCAGAGCTTCAGGGCGGCGATGATCTCATCGAGCCCCTCGTCCTTCTTGACGCTGCACTTGTAGATGTTCTTTACCCCGCCCGTGAGCTTGTTGTAGTCCTTGGCGATGACCTCGGGGTCCACGTCGACGGCGCTGGCGATGTCCACCTTGTTGAGGATGGCCACATCGGAGTGGATGAAGATGTCGTGGTGCTTCCTGACCATGTCGTCCCCCTCGGTGACGGAGATGACGACGACCCTGAGGTCGGTTCCCAGAGGGAAGTCGGCGGGGCAGACGAGGTTCCCGACGTTCTCGATGAAGATGATATCGTAGTCGTCGAGGTTCATTCCGGCCAGGGTCTTCTTGACGAGGTTGGCGTCCAGGTGGCATTCGTGCCCGGTGTTGCAGTTCACGGACTCCAGACCGGACTTCTCGAACCTGGTGTAGTCGTCGTCCCCGGTGACGTCGCCGGCGATGGCGCAGACGCGGAGGCCCCTGGCCCTCAGCTTCTCGGCCAGCTTGATGATCAGAGAGGTCTTCCCGGCACCGATCGAGCCCATGAAGTCGATGGATTTGATGTTGTGCTGCTTCATGAGGCGGTAGTTCTCATGGGCGATCTTGTTGTTCTCCTTCAGTACATCGATCTCTGTTCCGGGTTGGACTATGTGCATGGTGCCTGTAACCTAGCGCATACGCTAAATAACCTTCGTGCTACGCCATCCGGATCCATCTGGTCGTGCGCGTGCGACATAACCCAAATAAACAACGCGCCCATGCTGTTGCTCAGTAACATGAGCTATTCGGATTCGCTTTCCAAGACCCTGTCGTCGCTGGGTGCGACGGAGGGCACGAGGCTCAGGGTCGAGAAGGACGGAAGGTCCTTCGAAGGAACCCTGATGCCCCATCACGAGTTCAGCGCCCCCGACGTGCTGATCCTCAAGGTCAAGAGCGGGTACAACGTCGGTATCAGCATCACCGATTCCGCGAGGATCGAGGTTCTGGGCCAGCCCGCCGAGAGGGTCAGGAAGGAGGCCCCCGTGGAGTTCCGCAAGGGGCTTCCCAAGATCGTCCTCATCGGTACCGGCGGAACCATCGCCTCGTACGTCGATTACAGGACGGGAGCGGTCCACCCGGCGCTCTCAACCTCTGACATGGTGAATGCGGTCCCCGAGATCAGGGAGCTCGCCAATATCGATGCCCGCGTCCTGTTCTCGATCTTCTCCGAGAACATGGATCCCGCCCACTGGCAGGAGCTCGCGGTGGCCGTCGCCGACGAGATCAACAAGGGTGCGGATGCGATCATCATCCCCCATGGGACCGATACCATGGGATACACCGCCGCCGCGCTGTCGTTCATGCTCGGGGATGTCCCGAAGCCGGTCATCCTCGTCGGAGCCCAGCGCTCCTCCGACCGTCCCTCTTCCGATGCGTCGAGCAACCTGATGGCCTGCGTCCGCTTCGCCACCAAGGCCGACCGCGCCGGGGTGTTCGTCGTCATGCACGACACGCCCGGGGACGATTCGTTCGCGGTCCACTTCGGAACCAGGGTGCGCAAGATGCACACCTCCCGCAGGGACGCGTTCCATTCGATCAACGCCCTCCCCGTAGCGCATCTCGACAGGGATGGCAGGATGGAGGTCCGCACCGACGGCCCGGTCATCCGCGATGCCAAGGCCGAGGTCAGGACTGGGATGGAGACGTCCTGCGTCCTGCTCCAGTACTTCCCTGGCATGGACCCGGAGCTCTTCGAGCCCGTGTTCATGAAGTCCAAGGGCATAGTCATCTCCGGATCCGGACTCGGTCACGTCTGCGAGGGCATGATCCCTCTGATCGAGAAGGCCACCGCCAACGGCTCCGTGGTCGTCATGACGAGCCAGTGCCTCAACGGAAGGACCAACCTCAACGTGTACAACACCGGAAGGGACATGCTGAAGGCCGGTGCGATCACCGTTCTCGACATGCTCCCAGAGACCGCCTACGTCAAGCTGATGTGGGCCCTCGCGAACACCGATTCCGTCGAGGCCGCGAAGGAGGTCATGCAGACTCCGCTCGCGAACGAGATGTCCGACAGGAGGACCATCGATGAGTGAAGACTACGAGATGATGTGTGGCATCGAGATCCACCAGCAGCTCGATACCAGGAAGCTCTTCTGCGACTGCGAGAGCCATCTCTGCGAGGACGGAGAGGGAGCGTACTTCAGGAAGCTCAGGCCCACCACCAGCGAGATGGGCGAGGTGGACCGCGCCGCCCTGGCCCAGTTCCAGAGGCACATGGGCTACAGGTACCAGTGCTGCGAGGGCACCAGCTGTCTCGTCGAGCTCGACGAGGAGCCACCTCACACCGTCAACCGCGATGCGATGCAGATCTCCCTCACGTTCTCCGAGATGCTCCATGCGAACGTCATCGACGAGATCCACTTCATGAGGAAGATTGTGGTCGACGGATCCAACACGTCCGGATTCCAGAGGACCGCCCTGGTCGCTACCGACGGATACGTCATGGCCGGCGACAGGAGGATCTCCATCCTGTCCGTGTGCCTCGAGGAGGATGCGGCCAGGAAGGTCGAGACCAAGGGCGACGAGATCCTCTACAGGCTCGACCGTCTGGGGATACCTCTGATCGAGGTGGCCACCGGTCCCGACATGAGGACGCCCGAGGAGGTCCAGGAGGTCGCATATCGCATCGGTACCCTCCTGAGGGCCACCCGCAGGGTGAAGAGAGGCATCGGAACAATCCGTCAGGACCTCAACATCTCGATTCCGGGCGGTGCCCGCATCGAGCTGAAGGGCGTGGGCGAGCTGAGGCTCATCCCCGACTACGTCAGGAACGAGGTCAACAGGCAGAAGATGCTCATCCGCATCAAGGGCATCCTCAACGACAGGGGCACCGCCCCGGTCGAATTCGTCACCGAGGATGTCACCGACATCTTCGAGAAGTGCGATTCCAAGGTCATCCAGGGTGCGCTGTCCTCCAAGGGACGCGTCCTGGCGGTCCGTCTCCCCGGATTCGCCGGCGTCATGAACGGCGACGAGGGCAGGCTCCGCCTGGGCTCCGAGATGGCCCAGAGGGCCCGTACCCGCGGCGTCAAGGGGATATTCCACTCCGACGAGCTCCCCAACTACGGCATATCGCAGGAGTTCGTCGATGCTCTGAGGCAGCGCCTCGGCATGACCGGCGGGAACGACGCGTTCGTCATCTGCGCCGCCCCCGAGAAGAAGGCCAGGGACGCCCTCGACGTGGCCGTCGCAAGGGCCAACGAGGCCCTGGTCGGCGTTCCCGAGGAGACCCGCGATCCGCTCCCGGACGGCACCACGAAGTACTCCAGGCCGCTCCCCGGAGCCGCCAGGATGTACCCCGAGACGGACGTGCCTCCGACCCGCATCACCGAGGCCAGGATGGAATCCATCCGCAACAACATGCCCGAGTTCCCGGAGCAGATCGAGGCCCGCCTGGTGAAGGACTACGGTGTCAACCAGCAGCAGTCCTCCCAGATCGTCAGGAAGGGCATGGACGAGCTATTCGAGATGCTCGCCGCCGACGGCATGGCGTCCATCGCTGCGACCACGGTCCTGAACACCTTCGGCGAGCTGGAGCACGACGGTCTCGATCCCGGCGCCATAGCGGAGGATGCCCTCATCGAGGCGTTCGGCATGCTGAAGGCCGGCCGCTTCGCCAAGGAGGCCCTCCCCGCTCTTCTGAAGGAGATGTGCTCCGGCACCGCTCCCGAGAAGGCCATCGAGAAGCTGGGGCTCGGTGCCATGGATTCCAGCGAGGCCGAGGCTGTCATCGACGCCATCGTCAACGAGCGCGCCGACTTCGTCAGGTCCAAGGGCATGGCTGCCATCGGACCCCTGATGGGACCGGTCATGGGCGCCCTCCGCGGGAAGATCGACGGGAAGCAGGCCAACGAGCTGCTGTCCAAGTCGATCTCCAAGCTCCTGGGTCAGTGAAATCCCATCCCCGTCCTTCCGGACGGGGATCCCACAACCTCTCCATGGTTCATCGCCAGTTTTTTATCGGATTCCGCCGCTCGTTCCCGGTATGAAAGCGCTCCTCCTCAACGGCAGCCCTCATGCCAGCGGGTGCACGCACAGAGCCTTGATCGAACTGGCCGAGGAACTCGGCTCCAGAGGCATAGAATCCGAGATCGTCCACGTCAGGAGCGACACGCCCGGCTGCAGGGATTGCCGCTATTGCAAGAAGAACGGCAGATGCGTCATCGACGACCAGGTGAACGAACTGGCAGCCCGTCTCGATGAGTTCGACGCCGTCGTCCTCGGTTCGCCTGTGTACTACTCGGGCCCGTCCGGGCAGATCTGCGCGTTCGCGGACAGGTTCTTCTTCTCCGCCGGAGGACGGATGGCAGGGAAGCTGGGGGCCTCCGTGGTCTCATGCCGTCGCGGAGGCGCTTCGGCATCCTTCGACCGCCTGAACAAGTACTTCACGATCAGCAACATGCCCGTGGTCTCCTCCCAGTACTGGAACCAGGTGCACGGAAACAAGCCTGAGGAGGTGGAGCAGGACGAGGAGGGTCTTCAGACGATGAGGACGCTTGGAGCCAACATGGCCTGGCTCCTCAAGTGCATCGAGGCCGGCAGGGCCGCAGGCATAGACCTCCCGGTCTACGAGCCGAAGGTGTTCACGAACTTCATCTGAGGCGTTCAGGCCGGAGGGTTTCGGTACTGTTCTGAGCCCGGTGGAAACCCATCCCCGCCCCTCCGGACGGGGATCTCACCGTTGGTTCCATAAGTTCCGAGACAGGCGGTTCATCCACGGTGATTCGACCGTCGCAGAGAACCCTATCATATACTCCTCCGGTAATCTTTGATGCGGTGAGGTATTGAGGTCGAAGGTCCGTCCCAACGGAAAGGTCTACTCCATTGACGAACTGGCCGAGATGATCGCACCTGTCGCCAGAGAGCTCGGAGTGGAGCGCATCTATCTCTTCGGCTCATATGCCCGCGGCGAGGCGACTCCGGACAGCGATGTGGACATCCTCATCGATTCCGGTGAGATCGACAGCTATTTCGGTATCGGAAGGCTCTATAGCAGGCTCAACCGTGCATTGGAGAAGGATCTGAACATAGTCCCGTCCGATGCGAATCCGTCTTTCATCGAGAGGATACGTTCGGATCTCGTGCTGGTGTATGAGGGGTGACGATCTCGAGGACGGAGAGCTTCTCGAAGAACAGCTTGAGCTCCCCGATGATCCTGTAATCCCATCCGGCCAGCGCCTCCTCCAGCGCGTGGCCGTCCATCAGGGACGACACGACGATGACGATCCTGCCGTCGGGTCCGAGATGCTCTCCGGCACCCGCGAGGAGCTCGGGGAGCGGTCCGAGGCCGTCCGGTCCGCCGGACCACGCCTTGGCCAGAAGCCCCTCCTCGTCCACGGGGAGGTAGGGGAGGTTGAATACGATCGTGTCGAAGACCCCTTCGATGTTCGAGTAGACGTCGGTCTCTATCACATCCATCTCCGCACCGTTGCGCTCGGCGTTCCTGCGGGCGAGTTCCACCGCCTTCGGATTTATGTCCCCGGCGGTCACGACGCAGCTGTTCTTGGCGCAGTGGATGGAGACCACTCCGGATCCGCACCCGATCTCCAGGATCCTCTCCCCCGGACGGACGTCCAGGGATTCGATGAGCAGGATGCTGTCCTCGGAAGGAGGATAGACGTCCTCGTCCGTCTCGATGGCGATGCCGGGGTCGTAGATCATGGCAGAACCGTCCGCTCCGTCCATCATATCCCGGTTATAATACCGATACGGCGAAGGCAAGTGTTATAGGCGTACTCCTTCTGGCATGGATCATGATACAGCTCGACATCCTCTGCATAGGATTCCTTGAGCGCGACGAGGATGGCGGTCTGAAGGAGGCCCACTCCACCTCCACGCTGATAAGGGCCGACGGCAGGAACATCGTCGTCGACACCAGCACCGAGTACATGTGGCCCGCCGTCAAGACGTCGTTCAGGCAGATCGGCACATTCCCTGAGGATGTGGACACGGTCATCCTCACCCACACCCACAGCGACCACAGGGGCAATCTCAAAAGATATCCCAGGGCGAAGGTCCTGGTGCACAAGGGAGGGAAGTCCGAGATCCCGGGGGCGAGGATCATCGATGCCGACGAGTACGAGGTCTGCCCCGGAGTCAGGATGGTCCACACCCCCGGTCATTGCACCGAGGAGACCAGCGTGTTCATCGATGCGGACAGGCGCTATGTCTGCGCGGGAGACGCCGTCCCCTTGGAGGACAATCTGAGGGAGGGGAAGCCCCCGGCGCTGAACACCGACCGCAGGCTGGCGATGGAGAGCATGGACCGCATCCGCGGGTATGCGGACGTGATCATCCCCGGGCACGGCGCCCCGTTCATGGTCAGGCGAGCGTCGCGGCATAAGCTTTAAAGACGGGTCCGACTACATGATGCCAAGTCATTCCGGGGTTCGGGACTCCCGTTCATGGCGCAATGGTGATTGATATGATCCAGAGAGAGATGCCGGACACGATAGTCTACACGTGCCCCGACTGCGACGACGAGACCGAGCACCAGATCCTCAAGGGGAGGATGGGCAAGGCCACCATCGAGGGCACGTTCAGATGCATCGAATGCGGGAAGGTGACCTCCGAGACCATCAGGATCCCGGAGCTCATCGAGGTTCCCATGGTCTACAGCGACGGAGAGGTCTCCGAGCAGGCCCGCACCACATTGGAGAGCAACGACATCGTCCAGTTGGAGGACGAGTTCGAGCTCGACGACGGACGCAAGGTATGCGTCACGTACATCGAGGTGGAGGACGGACGCAGGGTGAGGAAGTGCCTCGCACCCAAGATCAAGAAGCTGTGGGTGAAGAGGTTCGATATCCTCAGCATCAAGGTCTCCGTGAACGATGTCGGAAGAACATATTCCCTGAGGGTCGAGGCGGAGCCCGACGACGAGTTCGTCGTCGGTTCCATGCTGAAGTTCGAGGACTTCGACTGCCTCATCCACGCGATAAAGACCAAGGGCAACCTGGTGAAGCACGGTTCCGCCGAGGCGAGGGACATCGTCAGGATCTACGGTAAGATCCGCAAGAAGACCTACGACGTCCTCGATCTCGATGAGGAGTTCGACGAGTCTGATTACGTCATCGACGATGACGAGGACTACGACGAGTGAGCATCATCAGGCGGGACGGGGACGCATCCCCTGTCCTGCCTTCTTCTCCTGAACGTCGTCCGGGAGGATGTAATCCAGGACGTCGGCGATGTTGTCGGATTCCACCGTGTATGTGGCGGCCTCCGACGTGTAGGGGTCGGTCGGGTTGAAGGCGATCGACATCCCTGAATTCTCGAACATGGTGATGTCCGTGAAGGAGTTCCCGATGGATACGGTGCGCTCCTTGGTGGTTCCGTACTTCTCGATGTAATCGAGGACCTTGACGCCCTTGTTCCTGAGGTCGAGCCTCTGATGGCCTTCGCCGGTGAGCCTCCCGTCCTCGTAGCTGCAGATCTCGTCGGCGATGTAGTCGTCGAATCCGAACTCGTCCGTGAGCATCTTCGCGGCCAGGTCGATCCCTCCGCTGATGATGACGCAGCGGATGCCGTTGTCCTCGAGACAGGCCACTGTTTCCTGGATGCCTCCGATCAGAGGCATGGTCTGGAAGGTCCTGGCGATGTCGCGGATGGTTATGTCCGGCTTCTTGGCGATCCACAGGCCGATATCCCTGCGCATGAACTCCTTCTCGTCGATCTCTCCGTTGACGAAGGCCTGGTAGGCGGCTTCGTTGTCGACATCGAAGCATTCGTGGACCCAGCGCCATGAGCTGCGGATGGTCGTGAGCGTTCCATCCATATCGAAGCAAACCAGATCGTACCTGCGCATGCGGTGGCGAACGGGGTCCGGATATAATACGGCTCGTCGGGAAGGAGTGCGATGCGGCTGTTCGCAACTCCGGTATGGGTTGTGAGAGGATCAGATCTCTATGACGGTTCGGATTCGTGTCTGCCGTATCGTTCGATGTTCAGAAATCATACATTCTACGAACACGGAATTAGAACGTCGTTAGTAGAAGGTTATAGCATCGTCCGTAATGGACGGCATAGCATCATGCGGACATGTCCGGAGAGGGATGGGATGCGTGGTGCGAGAAATCTGGGCGCGAGCCCGGAGGAATATACATGAATTGCATGAAAAACAGCGCCAGGGGGGGGGGTCTCGGCCTCCAAAAAGCTCCTGGCGGCAATCGCCGTTCTGGCAGTTGCGTTCGCCGTCTTCGCTGCGATCCCCGTAGCCGTCGACGACAGCGATGCTGCCGAGAGCGCGAAAGCAGCGAAGATCGGCACCACAGAGTATGATACTCTGGATGCTGCTATAAAAGCTAATGAGGATGGAACAGGTTCTGCAACCATCACTCTTCTGAAGAACTGCACCATCGACACGGAATTCAATCTCATGAAAGCAGTCACATTCGATGGTACTTCTGAGAAATACACCATCACCCTGAACAAGGACCTCTATGTGAAGGGCACTGGAATAACTGTCACCTTCAAGAACCTCAGCATCTGCAACACAGATGTCAAGGGAGACAAGGACGATTCTAGTGATTCCAACGAGATCCTCGTGGAAGCTGGATCCATCGTCATGGAGAGCGTCGACTTCACCGGTGCCCACAGTGTCGAGTACGGAATGACTCTCAAGGAGAGTGCGGTCGGAGGGAAGTTCACCAACGTGAATTTCAACGACAGAGTCCTCGGGATGAATGCCGTCTCGGAGAAAGTAGAACTCGTCAAGTGTTCCAACGTTCGTATCAACGATTATGCCATCACCGACTTCAAGATCGGTACGGCTCTGGACATAGACAAGTCCACTGCCGCAACAACCACTCTGAATTTCTCGGCAGGCACAGCTATAACTCTCAATCTCAACGGAGGTTCGTTCCAGTTCCAGAACATCACACAGAGGAACACTGCGGCTAACCTGACCATCACGAACGGAACTCTGGAGAACACCACCTTCAGCGTCTACCACGGCGACGAGGATGATGGAGACGGAGTGACGGCAAACAAAGGATACTACAGGTCCTCCGTCGTCGTCTTCGGCGACAATCTGACTCTCGCAGGCACCACCAACGTCAAGGTGCAGCAGGACGGATTCAGCAGCCTCGCTGTTCCCGACAGCAAGACCGTGACCGTATCCGGAACAGTCACTCTCGACGACGGCGCGAGCATCGTGTTCGGTGCTAACACCAAGATCGGCGGAACCGCCGGTCTGACTGTCAACACCTGGGCTGTCGGAGCTATCGACGTCGCCAAGGACGGAGGACTGGAGATCGGACAGAACTCCGTGACCCTCAACGACGAGTACACTTTTGCGAGCTTCACCGTTCCTGCAAGCAAGAACCTCTACGTCAACGGAAAGGTCACCTTCACCGCTCTAACCCTTGGTGGAACCCTGGTCGTCGAGAAGAACGCCGAGGTTACCGTCCCGAGTACGATCAGTGCTGATGACAAGAAGAAAATCGTCAACCTCGGCGGAACTGTGAAAGATAATACTGGGAAGACGATTGCAGCCGATGAGGCCAACAAGGTTCTCGTCTCTACCGTCACCGACCTGAACGAGGCTCTCGCGAAGGGCGCTCCCGTGCAGATTACAAGCGAAGTGAAGATCAATGCGGATGATGTCATCACCGTCGTGCCTGGAAGCTCGATCGACGGAAAAGTGACTTTTGACGCGACAAGCGGTACGGATGATAGTGTCACATTTACGAACGTGACAGGTAACTTCAAGATCGTCAAGGGCGACAGTATCGACATCAGAGATATCATCGGTATCAGCGGAGAGATCAAAGTTGACTCCGGAGCATTGGAGATCACTGGAAAGGTCACCGGAACCCTGACGATCGACGCGAACGGCAATATTGTCAAGTTCTCCGATGTCACCGTCAACAGCGGTGCCAAGCTTATCCTGAAGAACAGTGGTGCTTCTACTGGAAAGTTCCAAGTTGTGGCTGGCAAGGCGTTCAATCTCCTCGGATCCATCGATGCTCAGGGTGTCGCAGCTGACAAGACTCTCGACATCGAGGTCCTCAAGGATACTGCTGTAACTCCCGCTAAGACCGCGACCTTCAAGGCCTACTCCGGATCCCAGATCTCCGGAAAGATCCTCGTCAAGGGCGCTGGCAACATCGACCTGAACCAGGCCCAGAACCCCCAGTCCGTCGGAGAGGACATCTCTTACGACAAGACCTACGGACAGCTGGAGAACGTCACCGTCGTCGGATCCCTGACGATCAAGAACAACTCCACCGTCACCGTCAAGGGAGGCTTCAATGTTGACGAAAAAGTCACCATCACCATCGAGAAGGGCTCCAAGCTGTTCATCGACAGCGCCGCCGCATCCATGATCGTCGACGGGAGGATCGTCGTCGAGGAGGGTGCAACTCTCGAAGTCAAGAACGCCAAGGATGTCAAGGTCTCCGGATCCATCGAGTCCGAGGGAACCGTTATCATCAACAGCAAGGTCACTATCAAGTCCGGCGGAGCCATCACCATCAACGACGGAACCGTCGCCAAGCCTAAGACAGCAATCACCACCGCCAATGTAGCCAAGGTCAAAGAGCTGTACGGATCCGTTTTCGAGCCGAAGAAGGGGCTGGTCGTCGAGGCCGGAGCCACTCTGACCGTTAAGTCCCTGATGTACTCCGCAGATGCGATGAACATCGAAAACAAGGGAACCGTCATCTTCGACAAGGCCATCATCGGTACCAGTGCTTCTGAGAACGTCGATGTTACCGTCAAAATGCTCGCCGACGGAGCGGTCGTTCAGATAATCTCCATCGAGAACATCGCTACGAAAGTCGACGAGAAGGGCAAGGCTTCTGAATGGCAGAACAACGGTCTGGTCATCAGTGATCTCGGACTGAAGGTCGCTAAAGACAAGCCTGCCACCAGTGTCAACTCCGTGGCCATCAAGGCCCAGGGATACGCCTTCAAGGGACTCACCGTCGTCGAGAAGGTCACCTCCTACACCGACAACACCGGCAACAAGCAGTACAACAACGATCTGGATCTCGCCGGAGCAGTCTCCGTCTCCAAGATCGATGAGGCCAGTACTCCGGCTCTCGTGTTCTCTGTCTCCGGAGATCGCATCGCCATCACCGGTGAGCTGACCCTCGGCAAGAACGTCGTTCTGACCGTCACCGACAAGAAGGTCTCCGTCACCGGGAAGCTCGTCGCTACCGAGGAAGGATCCAAGATTGCCAACAGTGGAGAGATCACCGTCACCGGACTCGTTCAGGTCAAGACCAACTCCGATATCGGGAAGATCAACGCCGCGATGTACGAGAGCAAGATCGGAACCACCACCGTCTACAACTACACCACCCTGAAGGCCGCCATCGACTCCGGTGCTAAGGACATCACCGTTTCCGGAATCGTCTACGTCACCGAGTCCGTGACCGTCCCCGCTGGCGTCACCATCAAGAACAACGGAGAGATCGTCGTCGGTTCCGCCGATGACACCGAGGTCGTTCTGACCGTCGCCGATACCGCTTCGATCAAATACGGGAAGGTCACCGTCGACGGCACCCTGTACTTCGAGAACAAGAAGGACAACAAGGCCGCCGAGATCGAATCCGACGTCTCCGTCATCGGAGAGAAGGATGCCAGGTACACCAACCTGTTCACCGCTCTGAACAACGCCAACGCCGGAGAGACCGTCACCGTCGATAAGACGACTGTCGATCTCAAGAAGAGCATCACCATCAAGGAGGGCGTCACCCTCGATGTCCCCAACTCCAAGGCTCTGAAGGTCTATGCCGGTGTCACCATCACCGTCAACGGAACCCTCAAGACCGCCGAGAAGATCGAGACCGACACTGACGTCGCTTTCGCCCTCGTCGCCGATAAGCTCACCAAGAAGGCTGCCATCATCGTGAACGGCGTGTTCATGTCCGGAGTCGAGTTCTCCTACAACGGAGCCGCCCCCGCATACATGATCCCCGGAGCGTACTACTCGCTCACCGACGATGCCGGTGCATACAACTACGTCACCACCCTGGAGAACGCTTCCAAGACCGCCGCCACTTCTGTGACCGTCTACGGAAAGGTCACCGCCGGAGATGTCGTCTTCACCGGAACCGATTCCGAGCCCAAGGCCGTGACCGTCGCCGACAACGCCGAGCTCACCGTCTCCTCCATCACTCTGGATAAGACCACCTTCGCCGTCGATGACGCGAAGTTCACCGGAGATGTCAAGGCGGGAGATGCAGCTGTCTCCGTCAAGCTCGTCAAGAACATGGCGGTCTCCGTCGACAAGGACGGACTCTACACTGTTGACCGTGTATCTGCTGTTGACGACAAGACCTCCTCGTTCAAGGTCTCCGCCGGATCCGTTTACGTCAAGGTCGCATCCATGGATGTTACAGTCTCCGCCGGAGCCACCCTGGTCTCCGCTGCTACCACTGAAGGAACCACGATCAACGGAAAGCTGACCATCGAGGGAACCGTGACCGTCGCTAACCAGCAGACCATCACCGTCAACGGTTATGTCATCGTCAAGGGTGTTCTGTCCGTTGCCGATGCCACCGACTCCAAGACCGTTGGAATCTTCAACGCCAACGACAACCTGTACATCGGAGTCGCTGTCAGCGATGTCTACAAGGCCCCCGCCGGCGATGCCGCTTCCGTCTCCGGAGAAGTCTCCGTTGCGAAGGCCGCCTTCGTCAAGGCCGACGCCACCGTCTCCGATGCCACCATCGAGTCCTTCAAGGTCGATGGCGTCCTCAAGTCCACCACCTACGTTGTAGAGGGCAAGGACTGGATGACCGTCTACGACTGCACCAACGACAACTCCATCAAGGTCTCCGTCGTCAACCAGGCTCCTGTCAAGGATGCCAAGTTCGAGGGCAAGTGGCTGAACACCGACGGAAAGTCTGCCAACGACAGCAATATCGGAGCAGCCAAGTGCGACAAGGTCACCGCCGAGATCACATACGAGATCTACACGATCAGCATCACCGCCTGTGCCGGAGTCGAGAGCATCGCCATCGACGGCAACCTCATCGGCAGTTCTATCAGTGATTCGGGCGTCCATGTGAAGGCCGGTTCCCACACCGTCACCTACTCGCTTGCCAACGGATACAGCGGAGAGGCCAAGCTCTCTCTCGTCAAAGCCGACAAGACGACTGCTTCCGTTTCCGGACAGTCCTTCACTGTCAGCGGAGACGAGGGTACCGTCACCCTCCAGCTCACCGGCGTCGAGAAGTCTGGATACGTCGATCCGACCCCCGTCGTCCCCGAAGAGAAAGACGATGGAATGTCCCTCACCGACATCCTCCTCATCGTCATCATGGCGGTCATCGTCGCCATGCGCCTGATGAGGAGCTGAAGACCATAAATTATCCTAATTAGGATAATCCAGTAACCTGAAT